>OIZA01000392.1_pt1 | contig 24119 bp, 13 predicted proteins | sample 1588381 | NCBI WGS metagenome assembly OIZA01 (sample SAMN03283277) | human gut metagenome | biome: human-associated habitat; material: feces | host: Homo sapiens | place: Peru | collected 2012 | reverse complement strand
GTGCGGACAATTTCCATGGACTGATCATTTCCACCGGCGATGTGACGGTAGAGAAGGATTTCCAGGGTACCATTATCGCAGCCGGCAATGTGTACCTGCGGGATAATGTAAAGGTATCGCCGGACAACGAGGCGGTGCTTCAGGCAATGACCTTAAGCAAGGTCGTGGGAAATACGGAATTTCATGTGACCGATTTCCTAAAGGGCGGCGAGGGCTACCTGGATGGAAACGGCAGATCCTATAGTGCAGAGGTTAATCTTGGAGATTTGATCACTTATGAAAACTGGCAGAAAGAGTAATAATCAGGGATTTTCTCTGGTGGAACTGGTCATCGTAATGGCGATCATGGCGATCGTCGTGACTACGGTGGGACTTTCCATCTCCCTGGTATCCGGAAGAAAAGTGAAGAAATGTGCAGATGAGATCGTCTCGACCATTGAGAGAACCAGAGTGTTGTCTCTGGGAAAGGATCAGGGACAGGTGGAGTTTATCCTGTCACAGGATGCTTCCGGAGATTATCACGTCAGGATCTATCAGGGCAGCAATGCTTCCGACGATCCGATTCTGGACCGAGTGGTGGGCAAAGATCCCATAGGAGTGAAAGTGATTTTCAGTGGTGAAACCGAGGCCGATGCGGTGGAACTTGGCAATATTACGGGGAATACACCTCATGCCATTCATGCAGCCGGAAAGGGCGGTCTTCGCCTGATCTTCAACCGGGCCTCCGGTGCTTTTGAGAAGGGAACCAACGCTGTGGGCGGCGATGTGAAGACCTATTGTGACAAAATCGTAGTCACCGGGAACGGCAGAACCATAGAGATCACTACGGTAGGACCTACCGGTAAGATATTACAGGAAGTAAAGTAATGCCCGGTTCGCGGACAGGGAGCGGTACAAAGCGAAAAGGAGGAGAACCATGCATATCGGGAAAAAGGGATTTACGCTGGTAGAAGTCGTTGTCTCTCTTGCCATTATGACCATTGTGGCAGGGGCCATCGGCGCTTTCATGGTAGCGGGCAACAACTCTTATATGCGGGGGAACAAGGAACTGACTTTGCAGGAGGAAGCACAGCTGACGGCCAACCAGATCATTGACATGATCATTGATGTGGAGAAGAACATTCAGTTCACGGACAACGGTACGACTTCGGAGCTGTTTCTGGAGAACGAGAAGAACAGCTATCTGCTGCAGTGGCGTGCGGGAAGCGGTGTATCGGATCCCGGCAAAGTGTATTTCTTCGAATCCGACAATACGCTGGACGTCGATGGGAATCTGAACTGGAGCTCCGAGTCTCTTCTGGCGGAATATGTAACGAAATTTGACGTGGATCTGTCCGGTGTGCGCAAGGACCGCACGGTGGTTCTGCGGATGGATTTCGCTTATCAGGATAAAAGCTACAGCATCAACGAGACCATCCGTCTGCGAAATGACCTGTCAGCGGCAAAGGGAATGGATTATGTCTGGATCTCCGGATTACAGGTAAGCCCGAAGACCCCGTCCTTGAAGCAGTCGGATTCCCTGAATTTCTCATACCGTGTGCTGGGAGATCCGGAAGCAGCGGCAGAGGAGATGGCAAAGCCGGATCCTGTGACCTGGAAAGTGGAGTATTATAATGGCGGTAGTACACCGACCCCCTGTAAGAGTTCTATTGATGCCAAGACCGGAAGACTGACCATCGCAGCGGACGAGATTTTAGGAGACAATATTTTACTGGTCACCTGTACGCTGAATTCCAATCCTTCCTTACAGGATACGGCACTGGTCAATGTACTGGAGCGGAAAGTACTGGGACTGACCATCACCCCGAATTATGCGGATATTGAGAGAGGATCTTCGGATACCTTTACCTATACTCTGACAGGAACCCAGAATGGTATGGATGCCGGAGTGACCTGGAAAGTTGAACGTGTCAATGGAGCAGCGTTAGCTTCCGGCACCCAGATCACCCCCACCGGAGACGGAACCCCTACATCCGACGGAAGCGGTCATCTGGTGAAGAAAGGCACCGCAAGTCTGGCAATAGGAACGACGGAGAGAACCGGTACTTATGTACTGCGGGTGACCTGTACTTCCAATGCGGACAGCGATTATTATGATACGGCGCTGGTAACGGTCTCTGTCATCAAGGGACAGTATACGGTGGAACTGATCCCCGAGGTACTGACCACCTATGCATTCACCGAGAGTGGAGAGACCCGGACCGGTTATAAGGTTAATATTGAATGTCTGCCTTCCTGGGCAGATTATATCAACGGTTATCCGAAGATCACCTGGGAAGTGGTGGATGATGCCAGCGGATATACTCTGGGAGCGTATGAACTGGACGAATCCAATATCTACAAGCAGACATTATATTGCAGTACCAACATCAATACGACAGTCACTATAAGAGCAAGAGTACAGCTGGATGAGGAAAACTGGTATTATCCGACACTGGATATTCCCATCCCGGATCTGCAAAAGGCCAAAGATGCCAAGGCTCCTTACATCGACAGCAGCCAGTTCGTATTATATCGAAACGGTTATGTAAAATGCCAGTTGAAGAACTATGACGGCAATATGGATGAAGTGGTATGGAGCATTGCAAACGACGCGGAACTGGGACTGTTGGATACGGTAAACGGCGGCACGATGACCAAAGAAAAAGAAGAGACTTTGATCTATCAGGCGAATCATAAGTATGATCACGAAAACGGTTATCCCAATGCAGAATCCATAGGCAAGGTTCGTAATTACCGGACGGTAGGATTTTCCAGCGGAGAACCGGAGTACATTTACGACAGCAGTGGCAAAGCAATCAATATTAAGAATCGAAAAGCAATTTTTGCGGAAGATTATGACAACACCATGGTTCCACAGTCTGTCAGCGGTGCACCGGATGCTGTCGCGGGATGTAATAACATATATCCTACGGCAACCGGGAAATATGCGTATATCTGGGCAAAGGGATATCTGGACTGGACGAAAGAATATCGTCTGAAACTGCAGGCGAAGGATAAAGCGGGAAAGGTGATCGCAGAGACAGACCTGCTGATTCCCGAAGTAGACATTTTCTTCCCGGAGGATAAGAGATCCATTACCATCAATCAGGCTGACTGGCTGTACATTAATGGAAGTAAGTCGGACGGAGGTGTCTATGACTATCCACTGGAGGCTACCATCTATGGTTTCTACGGAGGAAATGTAGGACTGACGGATACTACCCCCAGAATGGTATTGCAGCCCAAACTGTATAACGATAACAAAAAAGTTGTGGAAAATACAAGGGTAGATGCCAGCCTGATAGATTCCAGAGAATATATTAAATTGTACATTGGTGCAAATGTAGAAAATCCGGTAATGTACTTGAAGTTCTATGATTCCAGAAATATCGGTATCGACAGAATTGTAACGATTTATTGGAACAGGGTGAAAAATTAATGACACAGAACCACAGAAAAACTCTTAAAAAGTGCATAGCCTTTTCACTGACAGCAGCGGTCGTCGCCGGTGCTGTCGGTTATTATGGAGGAGCGGAGGTCGTTAACGCGCAGGAGAGAACCCTGCCGGGAATCGAGCGACTGGTACAGGAGACCGTGGACAGCGGTGATACCTTCCATATTCTGGAGGTGGTTCCTTCCAGGGCGGATGCCTCCATCGGCTACCTGATCGGCGGAGAGGAGCCGGTCTCTGAGGGAAGAAAGCTGTCCGAACTGCCTTCTGCGTCAGAGAGAGCAAGAGTCATGGCAGGACTTCCCGACAGCCTGTCAGGCTATACGGGATCCGACGGACTGCTTACCGTATCCGGCTATACGGAGGGTGACAGCGGCAACAGACAGGAAGAGATCAAGGGTACTTTTGTACAGAGAGAGGACGGACAGGGACATTATAATTACGGCCAGAGCACGGGAGCCTACCGGATGCTTGCGGCGGGAGAAACGACGGAGAGCAAGACCTACCGGAGAGACAGTAAGGTAGTGGAATCCGATGCTGCCGGAGAGAATACCCATGCCGTACAGGTTGCCATGGCGCTGTTGGACGGTTCCGGTTCCCTGAAGATCAATGTGACGGAAGGCAGTACCACCAATCCCGGTGTCGTAACGGCCAACGGACAGGAGCGCTATGCACTCCAGTACTACAGTTACATTCCCTCCGGAAGCATGAATGTTGATTTTTTCCATCTGGATCCTGCCAATTATGTAGGCAACCAGGTATGGCAGAAGCAGGGAGACGGGAACGATGCAACCTATACCTACCTCGGGAAAGTGATCCTGGGAGCGGATGTTCCTGCGGATTATGTGACGGTTACCGACGGCGATGCGGCGGCAGCCGTTGTGGATGTAAGGAGCCTCTATGTGCTGGACCGCACAGCAAAACAGGCGATCCCCTGGGCAATTTATAATGAGAACGACGGGAATCCCTATTATGCGGAGCATGTGATTGTGGATGGTGTTTTCTGTTATTTTGCAGTAAATGAAACCGGTGATTATCAGGTTTCCTCGGCGGTATACTGCGAGGAAAGCGATTTTGCACTGGTTGACAGCTACATTGAGGATGATGCCGGAGATTATGTCAGAGAAAGCGGAGAGGACGGCAGCCTGATCGCCAGAGGTGATGCGGCTTTTGACGAAACGCAGACGACATATGATTTTATCGGGGATGACAGTGCGTCCGTCTACGATACGGTCACCTATTCCGGCGGTATTTACAATCAGGAATGGTTCAGAAAACAGGTACTGAATTTAAGCGGGCATGGCCGTTATGAGGCCGATGCCGATACGGATGCTTCCTCCGAGATGAACCGGATGAAGATTGAAGTCAGCACTGTGACACTGGAGGAACTGGCGAAGCTTGCGGGAGCCATGGCGCTTACGGACGAGACCGCCCGGACAGAGGCCATGAAGGCAGCTTATTGCGGCGTGGATCTGTCACAGGTGGATATGATCTATCTGTCCGGCCGGGGAACCTATGAGGCGCTTGGAGATACACAGCAGGAAAATCTGACGGCGGCAGCGACATTGTTGGCGAGACTGGGCTTTGGCTACGGCACAGGCAGCAATACCACCCGCAGTGATGCCGGCAGAATTCCGGTAGTCATGGACTATGGATTTTACAGCGGAAATAAGGCGGTAGGGAATACGGCAGCAGCCAATCTGGTATTAAGTCTGCTGTTGGTATCCGACGAGGAAGTGGCCTCTGCCATAGGAAACGAAGGGAATGCCTTCTGGGCGGGAAGCACGGCGGCAGGACTGGAGAGCAGGGTCAAAGCCATGATGCAGAGCCTTGGCTATGCTTTTGGCAGTGATCTGTTCGAGTATCTTACACAGAATGTTTATCTGAATGACGACAGTGCAAACGGCTATGCGGCAAAGGATTATCTGACGGAAATCGCGGCGGATTCGCGCCGCGGGCAGATCTACAGCGATGTACTGGCGGAGATCCGGTATGAGAATTTCTTAAGCCAGAAATCTTCCCAGAATCAGGGAGAGGATCTGAAGGAGAGCATTACCAAGGCCTCCATCACCCGTTATATCCTGAACTGGTATATGCACCGTGTCATCGTGAAATCCGAACTGAAAGTGCTGGATCTGGAGCCTTGTTATGATTTCGGGCAGGATGCCCTGACGGAAGCGAGAGTAAAGGAACTGATGGGACTGGGGGATACCTATGAAGGAACCATCGAGATCACCCAGATGGCATCTACGGAGTTTATCGGTAAAGTAGAGGACATGAATGCCAGCTATGACCTGATCTATGTGGGTGCCAGATGCGGGAATATGAATACGGATGCCAACGGGGATACAGTCTACAACGACAGCAATATGAACGGGCTGATCTATACCCATGTGGGAGACGCCTATGATTATTCCGGAGAATCTGACAATGACAGGCTGCGTCTGCGGGATGATTCCCTGGAACATAAACAGAATCAGTACGATAATTCCCAGGGCAATGCGGAGAGAGCACGCAATACTTATCGTGGTCCCGGCAATGATATGAATTCCACAAAACTGGAGGAATTCAAGCAGTACATGCAGGCCGGATACCCGGTAGTGTTTGCCGATAAATTCTTTAAAGTGGAGGGTGGAAAAGTGGTGGCTTCCACCAGAACACTGGATAAGAATTCTTATTTTTACCAGCTGGTACAGTTTGTCCTGAGTACGGATGCTGGCGGCAATTATCTCTACTGGCAGAAGAATGTATTTGTGGAAAGCCAGTTGAAGAGCAGCACGGCGGATAATCCGCTGGGGGATAATCTGCAGTTGCCTCTCACCACGACCCTGGCAGAACGGCAGAATACCTTCTGTGATTATCTGAATCTGTCGAAACTGACACTGAACTGGGTAACGGATCTGGGAGAGGTATACCGCCCGGATGCATTATACAGTACCGGCGCAAAGTCAGGAGAGCATTATTCCGGAAGTTTACAGCCCATAGGCGGAGAGTACCGCATGCAGTATATTTTCTCTCTGGAAAATGATGCGGCGCTGTCCCAGGTAAATACCACTTACGACTGCCGACTTTTCATTGATAAGAATTCCGACGGCAGATTCGCCGGATCCGAATACACCAGCGGAGGCGGCAGCAACGCTGCGGAGGAACTGACAGGACTGGAGGTCTATGTCAGAAACGGCAGTAACTGGGAGAAGGTGGATCAGGTCGTTACGGAGAACGGCAATCATTATGAACTGCGTACCGGAAGAGTCTATAAGGTAAGCCGTGTGCTGCCGGATGACTTCACGGGTGTCCTGCCCTGGAAGCTGGTGCTCTATGACAATGCGGACAGACTGGTAAGAACAGCAGTGTCGGATTATACGGCAGTTCCTTCCGGTAGCGGACGGAAATCCATAGATATCCTGCAGCTGTTGTCAGATAAGAGAAACAAGCAGAAGGACAAGGATGCCAATAATACCTGGAATCTGGGAGAAGATAAGACGTTCCAGAATTATATTGATGCACTGAAGGATTATGACATCCAAGTGACTACGATGTATGTATCGGATCTGGTGGACAGCATTGATACCACTCCCGGGGACTGGAACTATGACAACACCTATGGCTATAATCTCATACGCCAGAAGAAAGCCTATGAAATCTTCCAGCAGTATGATATGCTGATCATCGGATTTGCGGATAATTTCCAGCTGGGTTCGGATTATGACAGTTCGGAGACGGCAAAATCCCTGAAAGAGGATAAGCAATATGATAATATTCCGGATCAGAATATGGCCATTGCCAGAGCCATCAGAGATTATGTGGAGTCCGGCAAGAGCATTTTGTTCACCCACGATACTTCTTCTTATATTGCCAGCATGGAGTCGGTGGATAAGAACTGGTACTGGGGCTATGAGATCAACCGTACCATTCGTGCGGCGGTAGGACTGGACCGCTATGGAGCGCTGAAGGACTATTATACGAAGACAGCAAATGAGATCTATAACAAGGATTGGATGAATGGCGGTCGGACAAATTTATATGAGGAATACAAGAACTATGCGGATAAGCTGGCCAGTGACTATACTTATGATGAGTTAAAGGAGCCGAATACGGATACCGTTCTGGAGCAGAAGGAAGGTCTGACGAAGTATACGGTGGTTCGTTTCATGACACAGAAGCTGGAGACGTTACGTCTGTCCGGCAAGGTGGATAATTTCTACTTCCCAGTGAGAAACGATCTGCTGAGACAGGTGGCCTTTAAGGATGGTAAGGAAGTTGGCGCAACGGGTACCAGTATCATGCTGAACGGAACTTATTCTTACGATACCACACCACAGCTTCGGGTCACCGAGGTGAATGACGGCCAGATCACGAAATATCCTTATCTGATCACGGATGAGGAACAGCAGTGGTTAAAGGTCAATTCCACCCATTACCAGTGGCTGCAGCCCAACATGGAACTGGATAAGGACGGGGATGGCAAGAACGATATCGTGGTATGGTACACGATCTCTGATCTGCACCAGAATACCAACGCAGCGACGAATCCCTATGTAGGAAATAATATTTACAGCATTGATCCCAAGGATGTGGTAAACAATTATTATATTTATACCATGGGAAATGTTACGTATTCCGGAGCCGGACACAGAACCCCGGAAAGCTCTACGGAGATGAAGCTGTTTATCAATACCATCGTTGCGGCATACAATGCGGGAGTGAAGGCTCCCAAGGCCGAGTTCCAGAACAGCAGTGGCAACCAGATCAGTTCTATTTATATGATCTACGATGAGCAGAATCATGTGGTGCTCAGACAGGCCGGAGAGAACCAGAACGAAGTACAGGTGAACTTCAAGGTAACGGATTATAATGTACTGTCCGGTGACCAGCAGACTTATGTGGAGTTCTACAGAGCCTGCAGAGAGGATGACACCAACGGTATCACCGTGGATGGAATCGCCGGTAAAGTGGTGCCTTTTACGGTGAAGAAGGTGGCCGATTCCTCCGGCAGGGAACTGACCGGCAGCGGAACCACCGTGCCCCGCTATCAGGTCACCAATGGTTCGGTATATTCCTTAAGCTATGATCTGTCCGAGATGGGGCTGTTTAGCAGTGATTCTTCTTCCAATATGACACTGCAGACCGATGCCACACCTTCGGTGGTCTACTTAAGAACCTACACCGTCTACAATAACGGCACCGGACAGACTCCCACCGCCACCGCACAGTTGAGCGTCAGCGTGGAGAAACTGTTCGAACTGAAGTAAAACGGAATAGAATCAGCAAATTGCTATTGGCAAAATGCACAAAACGTAAGGTCGTGGAAATCACCAATTTCTGCGGCCTTATTTTTGTACAGTTTTTCAGCACACGAAATCCCGGAAAACTATTGTGTGGGAGAAGGCTTTATGCTATAGTAATCCCATCTCGAGAAAGTCTTTATATAGGCGAAGATATCATGGATTTCAGAACATCGGATATCTTTTCAGGCATGTAATGTGCAGTCAATGGCAGATCGCCGGAACATTCATTTTTAGGAAAATGGAAAGGGTGGATATAGAAAGCAGGTAGGAAAGGCTGTAGATAATCTGCAGCTTCATGTATGGGAGATGCGATATCTGCCCCGAGAAATCAGAGAACGCTTTCAAAGCGATATGCGGATCGTGCTTGATTATCTGGCAGAGGGAAACGGTTATTGCTCGGACCGTAAGGTGGTCCATAAAGAAGCCACCATCAAGATGCTCCGGGTGCTTTCCGGAGACAGGAATGTCGAGGATACCGGAGAGATACTGAAAGAAATGAATATTACAGAGGAGGATGAGATCAGTATGTGTGAATTATTTGATCAGTATACAAGGCGGAGAGTTGCGCAGGGAATTACACAAGGGATCGCACAGGGAATTATAATTATGTGCAGGGAATTTAACACAAGCTATGAAGAGACTTTACAGCAGGTAAGAGAGAAACTTCATATTTCGGAACAGGAAGCAGAAAAAGAGATGCAACTTTATTGGTAAAACGTTAATAGTAACTTGACTTTTTCTTTCTACTATGATAAAAATATACTATACCTACTGGAACAGTAGGAAATATAGCAAAATACTCAGAAAAACGATACATAGACATAGGAGGAGAAAAAGATGGCATTTGCAGCAGAGACCATATGCGTCCAGGGAAGTAATGAGAGAAAGGATCCGTTTGGCGCCATCAGCATGCCCATTTATCAGAATGCGGCGTATGCGCATCCGGGACTGGGGAAGAGTACAGGATATGATTATTCCCGTTGCAGTAACCCCACCAGAGACGAGGTGCAGAAGACGGTAGCCCTGTTGGAGCAGGGAACGGAGGCACTGGCATTTTCTACGGGAATGGCGGCAATCACTGCAATGATGGAAATCTTTTCTCCCGGGGATCATCTGATCGCTACGGATGATCTCTATGGTGGTACCTTAAGATTATGGAACATGATCAGCCACAAGAACGGAATTTCCGTGGACTGCGTGGACACTTCCAATGTGGATACCGTGAAGGCAGCATTGCGTCCGGAGACGAAAGCCATCTATCTGGAGACACCCTCCAACCCTATGATGAAAGTAGCAGATATTAAGGGCATCGCAGATCTGGCTCATGAGAACGGCTGCCTGCTGATCGTAGACAACACCTTCCTGTCCCCTTATTTCCAGAAGCCTCTTACGTTAGGCGCCGATATCGTGGTGCACAGTGGCACAAAATATCTGGAGGGACATAATGACACACTATCCGGTTTCCTCGTAGTGAAGGATGATGCGCTGTACCAGCAGCTCTATAATATCTACAAGACCACGGGTGCTTGTCTGTCTGCGTTTGACAGCTGGTTAATGCTTCGTGGCATCAAGACACTGGCTGTCCGCATGGAACAGCACCAGAAGAATGCATTGGCAATCGCACACTGGCTGGAAGAGAGACCGGAGGTAGAGAAGGTATATTATATCGGTCTGGATTCCCGACCGGATAAGGCACTCATCGACAGACAGTGCACCGGATATGGCGGAATGATCTCCTTTAGGTTGAATTCTGCCGAAAAAGCTGTTAAAATTTTGGAGAGCGTAAAACTGATCCGTTTTGCGGAAAGCCTGGGAGGCGTGGAAAGCCTCTTGACCTATCCCATGAAGCAGACCCACGCAGATGTACCGGTAGAAGTCAGAGAAGCGTTGGGCGTAGACGAGAAGCTTCTGAGAATGTCAGTGGGAATCGAGAACATCGACGATCTGCTGGCAGATCTGGAACGGGCGTTTGCCTGAGCGTGGTTGACTGATATACATAATAGTTCAGCCAGCTCGGATGAGGCTTGGAAAGTTTCATGATGGATGTAGTGAAGCAGACGAAGTGAGTATGTAGAACGATTCAAAACGGAAGAATGCGTGTGAATAGCAGAAAATAATTTTTAACATGCGACTGGGTGCCGTAGACACAAAGTTTGCAGGTTATTGAAAGGTAAGAGAATTAGCATGACCACATACAATTTTGATGAAATTATAAATCGCAAGGGAACGAATTGCCTGAAATACGATTATGCGGTAGAGAGAGGAAAGCCCGCAGATGTTCTGCCTCTATGGGTGGCAGATATGGATTTCACGGTATCTGAAGAAATCACGAAAAGTCTTCATGCAGCAGTAGAGCATGGCATCTACGGATATACACAGCCCAAGGAGCCCTATTACAATGCGGTGATGAACTGGATGGAGAAGAACCACAACTGGAAGACGAAACGGGAGTGGATCGTGAAGACTCCCGGCGTGGTATTTGCCCTGGGGGCTGCCGTCCGGGCATTCACGGATCCCGGGGATGCTGTATTGATACAGAATCCGGTCTATTATCCGTTTACCAACATTGTCCGGGACAACGACCGGAAAGTAGTGGACAACACACTGGTATATGAGAAAACTTCCGCACGGAAGAACGGTTACCGGATCGATTTCGAAGACTTTGAACGTAAGATCGAGCAGGAGCATATCAAGCTGTTTATCCTGTGCAATCCGCACAATCCGGTAGGCAGAGTTTGGACAAAAGAGGAATTACAGCAGCTGGGAGAGATCTGTCTGCGTCATCATGTGATCGTGGTAAGTGACGAGATCCACAATGATTTTGTCTACCCCGGATATGAGCATACGGTGTTCGCTACAGTAGATCCCCGTTTTGCGGAATTTACTGTGACCTGTACAGCACCCAGTAAGACCTTCAATCTGGCAGGCCTGCAGATTTCCCATATTTTTATTTCCAATGAGAAAATGCGGGAAGCATTCCGGAAGGAGATTGACAAGACCGGCTATGATGAACCCAATGCGCTGGGAACGGTTGCCTGTGAGGCTGCGTACCGTGCCGGAGAGGAGTGGCTGGATCAGCTGAGAGCCTATTTGCTTGAAAATCTGAATTTCCTGCGGACCTATCTGCAGGAGAAGCTTCCGAAGATCCATCTGGTGGAGCCGGAGGGCACATATCTTGTATGGCTGGACTGCAGCGAACTGGGCATTTCCGGCAAGGAACTGGATCAGTTTATTGTGGAGAAAGCCGGACTTTGGCTGGACGGTGGATCCATGTTCGGCTCCTGTGGCGCTGATTTTCAGCGAGTGAACATTGCCTGCCCCAGAGCAACACTGGAACTTGCACTGGATAAGCTGAAAGCGGCAGTGGACAGCTTGAGTTAGTTTCGATAGATCAGTCCCGGACAAAGATATCTGCGGACAGCTCTTTCGAATAATGAAAAATTTGTAACTATTCAGAGCCATGTAAATTTAGACATAATGCCATGCTTGCATGAGCAATTATGGCTAAATTTATATGGCGAAGTAACCACATGAGCAAAAGGAAAGCTGCATCGCAGCGATTTTGCGAATGGGGTGCTGAATAGTTACAAAAATTTTATAGCAGTATAATATTGTCAGACATATGGTATATTTTTACAATCTTGTCCATATACTGTAACATATCAGGCCATTCATGACAGATTACGATAGTTCCTGTGGAACCGGTAATCCCTGGTGAATGGCCTTGCTTTTTTAGATCATCTGGCAGTAACCATGATCCACAGAGTTGCCATAAGGAAAGGAGCACACAGTATATGCCGAGAGGACAGAGAAAATCCCTGGAGGAAAAGATCCAGGCCAAGCAGGAGTTGATCAATGCGTTAAACATCCGCATTGAATCTGAGGAGCGGGAACTGGAAGAATTATTTGAACAGAAGAGACGCAAGGAACTGGAGGCGGTAAGTGACCTGATCGAGGATGCCGGTCTGGCACCGGAGGAAGTCACCGAAGTCTTACAACAGTACATCGAGAGCCGCAGCGCAAATGCATCATGAAATCATAGGTAAAAGAGAACTTACTCATTATTAAGGACTGGGACTGTACCGCCCAAAAGTTAGAACCAGAATCAAGCTAACGATTGGAGGCCGGCACACCCGGTCTTTTTAATGTACGTTTATTCGCTCACGAAGGAGCCTAGCCACTCAATACATTTACTTGCAAGCAAGTGATTTTGCTTCACTGCATCATAGGAAGTACTGAGAGATGATCTGCTGCACCTGTTCAGAACGAATGGGAACCTTACCGGTTTCGTAAGTAGTAATCAGCTGCATGGAGGGATAGATTCCGTTGTAACAGTAGGATTTGAGCTTGTTACAGGCGGCATCACAGTAAGTATTTTTGTCCATCATCCCAAAGTGTTCCCAGTAGAAGATTTGCTGTGTGGCGGGATGCAGGATTGTGAAATCCGGATAGATGGTTATTTCATTTAAGATTAAGGCAGCTTCATACCGATACGGAATCCCATTGGTGTACAGGAGATTGGCAATGATGACCTCGGACTTCGAACGGACCTTATGGCCTGCCAGCGTGGTATGGATCAGATGTTCCGGATGTGAACCATTCGTCTCATAAGCTTCCGCATGCCATTTTTGCACCGACATCGGAAGTTTATTTTTTGCAAAATGAGTTTGCAGCAATTCATAATAGGGAGAGGTTTCCGACAGAAGATCGGAGGCGGATAATTCCTTGGAATGGCTTGCATAGGATAATTTATTCTTATAGGAAGTAAGCAGAGAAAGTTCTTCTTCAACTTCCAACAGCAGAAGAGAATAATATTTCTTCAGAGCCATAATTTCTGCAAGGGAACGGTTTGACTTAGGACAATATGTTTTTTGTTCTTCCGTTTTGATAATCCAACGGTGGTAAGAACCATTTTTCTGAATGGATAATTCGCCTTCCGGAAATGTAGAAAGCTTGTGGCATAGGTAATCGCGTTGTGCCTGTAGTTTGCTCAGGCGAGAGTCTAAATTTTTGATCATAAAAACGCTCCTTTCAAAATGTTTGGTGTAAATTGGGCAAAAAAGCAGAAAAAAATACAAAAACAGCTAATTTTCAGGTGGAAAAATGGTTGATTGTATCAGAATGAAGAAAAAAAGCAAATTTGATACAAAAAAAGAAGAAATATAAGAAATTTTGTACTAAAATGGCCGAAAAACGGCTTTTAGCGAAAATGGTCAGCAAGTCGCTGCAGGCACGCAATCAGCAAGTCGCTGCAGGCACGCAATCAGCAAGTCGCTGCAGGCACGCAATCAGCAAGTCGCTGCAGGCATGCAATCAGCAGTCACTACAGGCATGTCTGGGCATATTATAGCATGATATTGGGAATCTGCAAAGATATTTGCATGGAAAGGACACGGAAAGGAGAAACCTATCTGTTTATCTGGCGCTTCCAGGCGAAAAATCCGACCGGAAGCACCAGAAAATCATTCAGGTAATTTATTTAGTCTAAGCGATATCTTTATTCCGCAGCCCCGTCGCCCTTCTTCAAATTCTTCTGGGCGGTGGAGAGCATGAGTTTGATTCGGTTGAGCTGGTTGACCTCGCTGGCACCGGGATCGTAGTCGATGGCTACGATGTTGGAGGAAGGATATGCCTTCCGCAGGGCCTTGATAACGCCCTTACCTACCACGTGGTTCGGCAGGCAGCCGAAAGGCTGGGTACATACGATGTTCGGTACACCTTCTTTGATCAGTTCCACCATCTCACCGGTTAAGAACCAACCCTCACCAGTCTGGTTGCCGATGGATACGATGGGCTCCGCATAGGAGACGATCTTGTAGATGCTGGTGGGCGCATCGAAATGCTTACTTTCTTCAAATGCCTTCACGGCAGAGCCCCGCAGGATATGTTCGATAGCCCAGATACCCAGAGCGGAGATCTTCGCGGTCTTCTTGCTGGTACCCAGATGCTCGGCCTTGTAGATCTGGTTGTAGAAGCAGTACAGCATGAAGTCGATCAGGTCAGGTACCACAGCTTCCGCCCCTTCGCTCTCCAACAGCTCTACCAGATGATTGTTGCCGGCGGGAGAGAACTTCACCAGAATCTCACCCACCACGCCGACACGGGGCTTCTTGATATCCAGTACCGGAATCGCATCGAAATCACGGATGATCTGCACGCACATCCTGCGGAACTTCGGAATGCTGATGTGCTTCGCGGAGACGAACTTCTGCACCTTCGCAAGCCATTCCTTATGCAAAGCATCCACTGAACCCGGAGTCGCCTCATAAGGACGCATGCGGTAGACACAACGCATGAAGATATCGCCGAATTCCGCACCCACAGCGGCACGTAACAGCAGATCCGCATTCAGGTGGAAGCCGGGATTGCTCTCGATACCTGCCAGGTTCAGGGAGATCACGGGGATCTGCTCCATGTCTGCCTTTTTCAGGGCACGACGGATGAATCCGATGTAGTTCGTCGCACGGCAGCCACCACCGGTCTGGCTCATGATAATGGCGGTCTTATTCAGATCGTATTTGCCCGACAGCAGTGCTTCCATGATTTGGCCGACTACCAGCAGGGAAGGATAGCAGGCATCGTTGTTAACATATTTCAGCCCCACATCTACGGAGTGCTTGTTGTCGTTGTCCAATACCACGAAATTGTAACCGCAGGCATTAAACGCTGGCTGCAGGATCTCAAAATGGATCGGGGACATCTGCGGACAGATGATGGTGTAGTCCTTACGCATCTCTTCGGTAAACGGTACCTTTTCAATAGCGGAAGAACGGATGTTGCGGTGCTTGCCCATCTTTTCCCGGACGCGGATCGCAGACAACAGGGAACGGATACGGATACGGGCCGCACCCAGATTGTTGACTTCATCGATCTTTAAGCAGGTATAGATCTTATCGGAGCCGGAGAGGATATCGTTCACCTGATCGGTGGTAACGGCATCCAGACCGCAGCCGAAGGAATTCAGCTGGATCAGATCCAGATTCTCCACGGTCTTTACATAGCTTGCGGCAGCGTAAAGTCTGGAATGATACATCCACTGGTCGGATACGATCAAAGGACGTTCCGGCTTCGCCAGATGGGAGATGGAATCCTCTGTTAAGACTGCCATATCGTAGGAGGTGATCAGCTCGGGAATACCGTGGTTGATCTCCGGGTCCACATGATAGGGACGGCCTGCCAGCACGATACCGCGCTTGCCGGTCTGACGTAAGTATTCCAGTGTCTCTTCGCCCTTTTTCTCCATATCGTGACGGGCGCTTGCCAGTTCCTTCCAGCCCTTTTCGCAGGCTGCGGCAATCTCGGAAGCGGGAATCTCGGTGAACTCCTTCGTCAGTGCATCGGTCACGGTACCCAGATCTCTGAAGGACATGAACGGATTGAGGAACGTGATCTCACCGCCGGCGATTTCCTCCACGTTATTCTTGATATTCTCGGAATAAGAAGTAACGATGGGGCAGTTGTAATGGTTGTTGGCATCCTCGAACTCGTTGCGCTCATAGAACAGCGCAGGGTAGAAGATGAACTTGATTCCCTGACGGATCAGCCAGGTCACATGACCGTGAGCCAGCTTCGCCGGATAACACTCGGATTCACTGGGGATGGACTCGATGCCAAGCTCGTAGATCTTACGGTTGGAGCTGGGAGAGAGCACCACGCGGTAGCCCAGTTCGGTGAAGAAGGTGAACCAGAACGGATAGTCCTCGTACATATTCAGCACTCTGGGGATACCTACCACACCTCTGGGAGCCTTGTCAGCATCCAGAGACTCATAAGAGAACAGTCTATGTAATTTGTATTCGTATAAATTCGGTACATTGTGGGCATTCTTCTGACCGCCGATACCACGTTCGCAACGGTTGCCGGAGATGAACTGACGGCCGCCGGAGAACTTGTTGATGGTCAGACGACAGTTGTTGGTACAGCCCTTACATTTTGCCATGCTGGTCTCGAACTGCAGATCGCAGATCTTCTGGTAATCCAGCATCGTGGTCACATAACCGTCCTCGTAATGCTCTCTGGCGATCAGAGCCGCACCGAAAGCGCCCATGATACCGGCGATATCGGGACGGATGGCCTGACAGTTGGCGATCTTCTCAAAGCTGCGCAGAACGGCATCGTTGTAGAAAGTACCGCCCTGTACCACGATATTTTTACCCAGCTCGGAGGCATCGGACACCTTGATTACCTTAAATAATGCATTCTTGATAACGGAGTAGGCAAGTCCGGCGGAAATATCTGCTACGGAAGCACCTTCCTTCTGGGCCTGCTTTACCTTGGAGTTCATGAATACGGTACAACGGGTACCCAGATCGATGGGATGCTCTGCGAACAGGGCCGCCTGTGCAAAATCCTGTACCGTATAGTTCAGGGACTTCGCAAAGGTCTCGATAAAGGAACCGCATCCGGAGGAACATGCCTCGTTCAGCTGTACGCTGTCTACGGTCTGGTTCTTGATCTTGATGCACTTCATATCCTGACCGCCGATGTCTAAGATACAGTCTACGCTGGGATCGAAGAAAGCAGCGGCATAATAATGTGCCACGGTCTCGACCTCACCGTCGTCCAACAGGAAAGCGGCCTTCATCAGCGCTTCACCGTAACCGGTGGAACAGGAGCGCACGATCTCCACGCCGTCAGGCAGGAGAGAGTAGATCTCCTTCAGGGAACGGATGGCCGTCTTCAGGGGGCTTCCGTCGTTACTGGAATAGAAGGAGTACAGGAGGGAACCGTCCTCACCCACCAGTGCGATCTTCGTGGTGGTGGAACCCGCATCGATACCCAGGAAAGCCTTGCCCTGATAGGACTGTAAATCTCCGGTAGTCACATGATGCTTGCTGTGACGCTCCACGAATTCCTGATAAGCAGCCTTGTCCGCGAACAGAGGCTCCATACGTTCTACCTCGAACTCCATCTTGATATCGGAGGACAGCTTTTTCACCATGTCGGACAGACTGATGCAGACTTCTTCCTTCGCGTTCAGTGCAGAACCGATGGCAGCGAACAGGTGGGAGTTGTCCACGTCGATGATGTGCTCGTCATCCAGATTTAAGGTACGGATAAAGGCAGCCTTCAATTCGGACAGGAAATGTAAGGGTCCGCCTAAGAAAGCTACGTGGCCGCGGATCGGCTTACCGCAGGCCAGGCCGGAAATGGTCTGGCTCACCACTGCCTGGAAAATAGAAGCAGACAAATCCTCCTTGGTAGCGCCTTCGTTGATCAGGGGCTGGATATCGGTCTTGGCAAATACACCACAGCGGGCAGCAATGGTGTAGAGGGATTTATAATTTTTCGCATATTCGTTCAGACCCGAAGCATCCGTCTGGATCAGACTGGCCATCTGGTCGATGAAGGAACCGGTACCGCCGGCGCAGATACCGTTCATACGCTGTTCCACGTTGCCGCCTTCGAAATAGATGATTTTCGCATCCTCGCCGCCTAACTCAATGGCAACATCGGTCTTGGGAGCCAGTTCCTGCAGGGAAGTAGCCACGGCTACGACCTCCTGGGTAAAAGGAACCCCAAGGTGGTTCGCCAGAGTCAGACCGCCGGAACCGGTGATCATGGGGTGCAGCTGTAATTCTCCCAGCTGGTCATAGGCTTTCTTAAGGAGCCCGGACAGCGTTTCCCGGATATTGGCGAAGTGACGCTCATAATCGGAAAATAAAATATTGTGTTCTTCGTCCAAAATAGCAATCTTGACAGTGGTGGAACCGATATCTATGCCGAGAGTTGCGTATTTTTCCTGTGAATTCATGTAATACATCCTTCCTGAAATAAAACTAAATCTACTTATTTAATGCAATTTTTTCATCAACAAAACAGTCTCATTATACGACAAAAAGCGCTATAATGCAACGAATAAAGCGTGATATAAGTTGTTAAAGTTTTGTAAAAAGTAACTTAAAAATTTTAGGAAAACTCTGAAAAAAGAGAACGTGCGGTTTACTTATTTCCCTGCGGATGTTACAATCCCATATAGAGAAAAAACGAAATATCAATGTATCTATAGAAAGAGAGAATCGATTTTATGAGTAAATTTGAAAAAAAATTCGGAAAATATGCGATCCCGAATCTGACACTGATCCTGATCATGTCTTATGTGGCAGGATATGTAATAGAAATGATGGGAAATGTGGGCGGAACCAATCTGCTGGGCTATCTGACACTGGATCCCTACCGGATCCTGCACGGACAGATCTGGCGGCTGGTGACCTGGGTGATCGTTCCGCCGGACAGCCTGGATATTTTTACCATTATCATGCTGTTGTTCTATTATAATCTGGGAACGGCGCTGGAGCGGACCTGGGGAACCTACCGGTATAATGTCTATATCTTTTCCGGTATGCTGTTCACCATCGCTGGAAGCTTCCTGTGTATGGGAGCCGCCTACCTGATCACCGGCGGCATGGCAACGGAGACGGCATCCGTGATCTTCTACAGCGGATCCTATGCGTTCAGTACCTACTATATCAATCTGTCCATCTTCCTGGCGTTTGCGGCAACCTATCCGGACATGCAGGTGCTTTTGATGTTCGTGATCCCCGTAAAGGTAAAGTGGATGGGTATTCTGGATGCCATCCTGATGATCTACACGGTGATCGCCGGCAACCTGTTCACCAAGTTTGCGGTGGTGGCATCTTTGTTAAATTTTGTGTTATATTTTTACCGACTGCATCGCAGCCGTATCTCACCGAAACAGATGCACCGCAAGGCCCAGTTCGAGAAAAAATCCAATGCCGGACGGGCGAAGGTCACGAGACACAAATGTGCGGTCTGCGGCCGGACGGAAGAGGATGATCCGAACCTGGAGTTCCGTTTCTGCTCCAAATGCAACGGCAACTACGAATATTGCCAGTATCATCTGTTTACTCATGAGCATGTAAAATAAAGATTTGCAATAGTCTGTAACGCATGACTGCTTGCAGGCAATGCGTTAAGACTATTAGCAAATCGAACAGACATGAGCACGGAGGACGACAGTCCGGATTGCGAATGGATGTACACTTTCGAGAGTGCGGGAGCACGGAGAAAGTGTGTTATTATAAAGGAGAATTTTTATATGAACAAAGAAGTATTATTTGCCCAGACTCTGGAGCAGGTCCGCAAGACCGCCAAAGAACAGGGCAACTGCATCAGCGAAGAACAGGTAAAGGAAGCGTTTGCGGCGCTGGACCTGAGCAATGACCAGCTGCAGATGGTATTTGATTACCTGTTAAAACATAAAATCGGTATCGGACAGCCCATGGATCCCGACGAATTTCTGACAGAGGAAGAAAAAGATTATTTACAGGAATATCTGGATGAAGTGGCAGCCCTGCCGACCTGTACGGACGGTGAAAAACTGGCATTTTCCATTGCCGCCATGGCGGGGGAGACCGATGCCCAGCAGCGGCTGATCGAACTGCATCTGGCGGATGTGGCGGAGATTGCAAAGCTATACGCCGGACAGGGTGTTCTGTTGGAGGATCTGGTGGGAGAAGGCAATCTTGCGCTTTCCTTTGGCGTGACCATGTTAGGCAGTCTGGAGAAGCCGGAGGAAGTCGAAGGGATGCTTGGCAAGATGATCATGGATGCCATGGAAGACTACATTGCGGAGCACACGGAGAATTCCAAAATCGACAAGCGCGTGGAAGACAAGGTCAACAAGGTAGCGGACAAGGCCAGAGAACTGGCGGAGGAACTGAGCCGCAAGGTGACCATAGAGGAACTGATGGAGGAGACCGGCATGTCCCGCAAAATGATCGAGGATGCGGTACGGATGAGCGGTTTTAAGATTGAGGATATCGACAATAATGCAAAAGACAGTTTATGAGAACTATAAATACAGCCTGCAGGATACGGCGAAGGTCTACATAGGTGCCAAATATACTTTCGCGGAGCTGCTGGATCAGGATGAGGTGGCGTTTAAATTCCGCCTGATCGTGGAACGCTATATTTTAGCGGAAAAAGAGGTGGATCCCCAGGATACGCTGGAGACCCATCTGTATTACTTAAAACCGGACAGCTTTTTGGTCAAGATCTACGACCGGATCAAAGCCCGGGTGAAAATCAATATTATTGAAGAGAAAAAAGGAATCTTTGGCAGAGGCAAAAAGCGGTATGTCACCAGAGAACTGAACATCCGGGAACTGACAGCCATGACGCCGGAAGAAAAAGAGGCAAAAGGCGTCGTGATCCAGGAAATCTCCATGAGCAAGCTGGCACTGGCTGCATTCTGACAGAGTAAGCTTACCCACAGAAACCTACGCGACTGCGAAGCACGTAGGAATCGACTAAGCTAAAAACAGGAGACGTAAAGAAATGAGAGTAGAAGATTTATCCACATACGAGATCATAGAAAAAAGGCAGATCCCGGACATCAACAGCGTGACTTATCTGTGCCGTCACAAGAAGACCGGAGCAAAAGTGGCACTGGTATCCAACGATGATGAGAATAAGGTGTTTTACATCGGCTTCCGTACCACACCGAAGGATTCCACCGGCGTGGCGCACATTCTGGAGCATTCCGTATTATGCGGTTCGAAGGAATTCCCGGTGAAGGATCCTTTTGTGGAACTGGTGAAAGGGTCTCTCAATACCTTCTTAAATGCCATGACCTATCCGGATAAGACCGTATATCCCGTGGCCAGCTGCAATGACAAGGATTTCCAGAACCTGATGCATGTCTATCTGGATGCGGTATTTTATCCGAATATTTATAAGAACGAGTCCATTTTCCGCCAGGAAGGATGGCATTATGAACTGGAGGGCGACAACGAAGAACTGAAAGTCAACGGCGTGGTCTACAATGAGATGAAGGGTGCTTTTTCCTCTCCGGACGATGTGCTGGAGCGGGAGATCATGAACTCCCTGTATCCCCATACCACCTATGGCTGCGAATCCGGCGGTGACCCGGAGGTGATTCCGGAGCTGACCTACGAGGAGTTCCTGAATTTCCACCGGAAGTTCTATCATCCTTCCAACAGCTACATCTACCTCTACGGCAACATGGATATGGCGGAGAAACTGACCTTTATCGACGAGCATTATCTGTCAGCCTACGATGCACTGGAAGTGGATTCCGAAGTGACGGAAGAAGCAGCATTCACCGCTCCGAACCGCATCGTCAGGGAATGCCCCATCGGCGAGGGAGAGGACGAGGAGGAAAATACCTACCTGTCCCAGAATTTCTGCGTCGGCGACAGCCTGGATCCGAAGCTTTACATTGCGTTCCAGATCCTGGATTACGCCCTGTGTTCTGCTCCCGGAGCGCCTCTGAAGCAGGCACTGGTGGACCGGGGGGTGGGCAAGGATGTCTACAGCATCTACGAGAACGGCATCCGTCAGCCTTATTTCAGTGTGGTGGCGAAGGACACTTCCGTAGAAAAGGAACAGGAATTTTTACAGGTAACGGAAGAAGTGCTTCAGAAGCTGGTAAAGGAAGGCTTCGATGAAAAGGCACTGCTGGCCGGAATCAATTATTATGAATTCAAATACAGAGAGGCGGATTTCGGTTCCTATCCCAAGGGACTCATGTACGGTTTACAGGTGCTGGACAGCTGGCTGTACGATGACAGACTGCCCTTCGTCCACATCGAAGCCAACGGAACCTTTGCCGAGCTTCGCAGGGAAGTAAAGACCGGATACTTCGAGGGCTTAGTACAGAAATACCTGTTGGACAATACCCACCGAAGCGTTGTGATCTTACAGCCGAAGCTGGGACTGTTAGAAGAGCAGGAAGAGAAGCAGCGGGAGAAAATGGCACAGGTAAAAGCTGCCATGAGCCCGGAAAAAATCGAGAATGTGAAAGAGACCTTCCGGAAGCTGACCGAGTTTCAGGAGAGCGAAGATGCGAAGGAGGATCTGGAGAAGATCCCTCTGTTAAAACGGGAGGATATGAAAAAAGAGGCAAATCTGCCGGTGAACGAAGTGCGGAATATCGGAGACACCACGCTTTTATATCACGATCTGTTTACCAACGGCATCGGATACTTACGCCTGATCTTCAAGCTGGATCAGATCCCTGGGAAATATTTCCCCTATATCGGCATTTTAAAAGGCTGCCTGGGACTGCTGAACACGGAGCATTATGCTTACGGAGATCTGTTTAACGAGATGAATCTGGTCACCGGCGGCATGGCTGCGGTGAACAACGTCTATGGCAAATTACAGGATACGGATCAGTTTACGCTGACACTGGAACTCAAGACCAAGGTGTTCTATGACCGTATCGCGGAAGCTATCGATCTGATGCGGGAGATCGTCATGACCAGTGATTTCGCGGATACCAAGAGACTCTATGAGATCCTGGCGGAGGGCAAGTCCCGGATGCAGGCCCAGATGACCTCCGGCGGACACAGCGTGGCGGCCGGAAGAGCCCTGTCCTACGGCAGCATTCCCGGAGCCGTGAGTGAAGAGATCTCCGGCATTCCGTTCTATCGTCTGACCGCGGATCTGGAAGCACATTTTGACGAGAAAAAAGAAGAACTGGTGGAGATCTTACAGATGTTATTAAAAATGATCTTCCGACCGGAGAATCTCATGGTGGATTTCGTCGGAGAGCAGAAGGCAGTAGCACTTTTAGATGCTCCGGTGGAGGCCTTCAAAGCAGCCCTTTATACGGAAAACGTGGAAAAAGAGCATTATATTCCGGAGATTTCCCGGAAGAACGAAGGGTTCTTAACCTCCGGTCAGGTCAACTATGTATGCCGAGCCGGCAACTTCCGCAAGAGCGGACTGCAATATACGGGAGCCTTACGGGTTCTGAAAGTCATGATGGGCTATGAATATCTGTGGGTCAATGTCCGGGTAAAGGGCGGTGCTTACGGCTGCATGTGCAGCTTCGGCAGATCCGGGGACAGCTATTTTGTCTCCTATAGAGATCCGAATCTGGGCAAGACCATCGACATCTACGAAAAAGCGGCGGATGCCATCGCAGAGTTCACTGCGGATGAGCGCACCATGACTCAGTATATTATCGGTGCCGTCAGTGATCTGGATGTGCCCATGAATCCGGCGGCGAAGGGACTGTATTCCTTAAGTGCCTATATGACGGGACTGGACGATGCCGCGCTGCAGAGAGAGCGTGACGAACTGCTTACGGCTACCGAGGAGGATATCCGGGCATTGTCCGCACATATCCGGGCCTTTATGCAGGAGGATCTGCTCTGTGTCGTAGGTACAGCTTCCAAGGTGAAGGAAGAACAGGAGAGATTCCTGAAAGTGGAAAATCTCTTCTAAAAAATAAAATGAAACAAAGAACTTTTGCAAGAATATTTCGTTTATAGGAGTGAAACACATAAAAAGCAGGCCGCAGACGGAAACACCGGGGCACCGGAAGATTCCGTCCGCAGAATGGAGAGGGTTATGAAAAAACGAAATCTGGAAGCGAAGATCATTACAGGGTTACTTACGGCGGG
>OIZA01000391.1_pt1 | contig 24132 bp, 17 predicted proteins | sample 1588381 | NCBI WGS metagenome assembly OIZA01 (sample SAMN03283277) | human gut metagenome | biome: human-associated habitat; material: feces | host: Homo sapiens | place: Peru | collected 2012 | reverse complement strand
AGCAAAAGGAAAGCTGCATCGCAGCGATTTTGCGAATGGGGTGCTGAATAGTTACCTTAGAATATATTTTTCTGTCTGTGCAATGTGATCAGGGATGCTGCTGCCACTACAAGGAATACAATGCACACGGGCCAGCTGACGAAGCCGGTGACCGCAATGGCGGTGTAGGACAGGCAGTAGGCGAGGACATTGGATGCCACATGGACGAACACAGCCATTTTGAACTCTCCGAAATACTCATAGGCATAGGCCATGAGACAGCCGATGAGGAAGCCGTAGACACCCTGCACAGAGTTCATATGGTACACACCAAAGACCAGTGCAGACAGGGCAATGGCCAGCTTTAAGTCCATAAATCTGCGCAGATAACCATAGATAACGCCCCGGAACAGAAGTTCTTCCGCAATCGGAGAAATAAAGCCGAAGACCATGATACCCACGATAAAGTGCGCAGAATACTGCTGGGACACCACTTCGGTATAAGCCTCGGACTTATTGGTCACGCCCAGAAGCTCGAACAGGAGGTTAAAGCCGATGACGGCACCGATGGTGGTTGCCACCAGCAGGGCGTAATTTGCCTTGCCCTCTTTTTTCAGATGGCTTAAATGCATGTCCTCTTTATTCTTCGTGATCAGAAGCTTCGCCGTGGACCATACTGCCAGTGCTCCGCCGATGAATCCCAGTGCCGCTATGATACTGGACACATCCCCGGAGTAGCCGTTGTAGGCTCCCGTCTCATCCCGCAGGATCAGCAGATCCACCAGTCCGCCGGAGGCTCCGGACTGCGCCAGCTGATATAACAGCGCCAGCAGCGCATACTGCACCGCATTGCGCACCAGAATAAACATCAGGAAAGAATACACCATAGTCCAGATTCTCTGGTACATGGGATTTTTTTTCTTATTGTCAGGATTACTGTTCAACAGTTCCTCGCTGCCCCGGAGCAGGAATTTCTCCAGTTCCTCTACGGATTGTACGATGTAGTCCGCTTTCGCTTCCTTTAACTCTTCCTTGCTTCCGTAGCCGTAGGTCACGCCCACGCTCTCCACGCCCAGAGCTCTGGCTCCTTCCATATCGAACTTTCTATCGCCGATCATGTAGACCTGTTCCGGCTCTATGGGATTCTCTCCGAACAGCTGATGCAAGGTCTCCTGCACCACCTGATCCTTCGTCTCTCTCGTGCCGTCCAGTTCACTTCCTACGACCACGGCAAAATATTTTTTCAGATCAAAATGCTCCAGAATCCGTTCTACGTAGACCTGGGGCTTGCTGGAAGCCACGGCCAGGAAAAATCTCTTGGACTGCAGATTCTTAAGCATTTCGGGAATTCCGGCATAGACCTCATTTTCAAAAATGCCGGTATCCTGAAAACGTTCTCTGTATTTGGCCACGGCCTCTTCTGCCTGCTCGGCAGTAAAGCCGTAGTATTCCATAAAGCTGTCCCGCAGGGGCGGTCCGATAAAGGGCTCCAGCTTGTCCAGATCCGGCTCCTCAATGCCGAAGGAGTGCAGCGCATACTGCACGCAGGTGGTAATTCCGATTTTGGGATCTGTCAGCGTACCGTCCAGATCAAACAGCAGATATTTTTTCATTCTTAATAATTCCTTTTTTGTATCTGTTCCAAACCCTGTAACTATCGCAAAATATTCGTTGCATACCGGGATTCATAAGAATATTCTGTGATTGTTATGAGGCTCTGAATAGTTACCCTTTCTTTCTATAGCTTGTGTGATCCGCAAATCCCTAGAAGCTGCGGATCTTGTCCCCGTCATCTTCCGTGTTTTTCAGTGCCTTGATTTCCACGTCATACTCGATGTTGGCATTGACCTGCACATGGACGATATCGCCTACTTTTTTACCAAGCAGAGCCTTGCCCAGAGGGGATTCGTTGCTGATCAGGCCTTCCAGAGAGTTTCCGCGAACGGTGGTCACAATCTTGTAATCCTCCTGAGTACCATCATCGACAAATTCCACGGTAACGGTGTTGTTGATGCCCACCTCATCCGCAGCGGAATTTTCGGAGATGACCTTTGCAGTACGGATCATTCTCTCCAGATATCGGATCCGGCTCTCATTCTGGTTCTTGTATTTTTTGGCTGCATAATATTCAAAATTCTCGCTGAGATCCCCGTGGGCTCTGGCTTCCTTTACGTCCTCCAGTGCCTTGGGACGCACCACCAGCTTACGGTACTCGATCTCTTCTTCCATTTTCTTGATATCACTGGGTGTTAATTCATCGTACATAATTTCTCCATTCCTATCTGTTCAATTACTTGCTTTGTTTTGCATCAGGGTTTTCACAGGTTTTGGCATAGACAGATTTTCTCCGGCAGACGATTGGTCTTAGTCACCATGCTGTCCCGGTGTGCCCGGCATTTTACAACTGCATTGCATAGATCACTGCCAGAGACAGGATGATCTGAATGATGGCAAAACGGAATACGGTCTGTGTATTGGACCAGTCCCACACCTTACGCACATGGTCGTGCAGAGGGGTACGCACATTTTTCAAAATATGGATCTTCAGGAAACGAAGCAGGGATACTTTCAGCAGCCCCAATCCTCCGTCCAGGATCAGCACCAGCGCCAGCGGAATAAACAAAAACGGGCAGCCGCTCTTTAAAATAGCGATACTGATGAACAGTCCCATGGCCCGGGAACCCGCATCTCCCATCATCAGTTTGCTGGGGGTCGCATTGTACCACAGGTAACCCAGAATACATACGGCGAACAGCAGGATCAGGAAGGAATAGGTCTCATTGATGCCTTTCATGCGGTCCACAATGTAGATGGACATGATCGTAATGATCGACAGGGTTCCGGAGAGTCCGTCCACACCGTCGGAACAGTTGGTCACATTCACGGAGGTCCACACCAGGATCACTGTGAGAATGGCAAATACTACGGGGGGCAGCGTGAACTTTACATGGAACAGTGCCAGTTCCACCACATTGGAGTTATATTTCAGAAAAGTGATGGCCACCAGTGCTGCCACGCACAGATCCAGGAAACCTTTTTTATATTCTCCCCAGGGAGTCTTGGAAGCATCGTCCAGAAATCCGGTCATCATGCAGACCACGATCAACAGCAGGTAGATCACCAGCTCTGCGCTTAAAGGTGCAAACACCAAAACGGATGCCACAAAAGCCAGCACGAATATGATTCCGGCGCCTCTGGGCTTTCCCGCGGATAATTTTCCGTCATGGGCAAATTCTCTTCCGGCATCCTTCGGCAGATACGGGCTTAATTTCGCCGTCGCCAGTACGGTCACGCCAAACGCAAAAAGGATTCCAAAAAAAGCAAGGAGAGAACTGCTTCCCTCCGGCAAGATCATCTGTAACATACTATCCCTCGTTTCCACATGAGATACGCATTTGGGTACTCTCACGCTGTATTTTTCTGATATATTCCACAACTGTTCACAGGGGCATCCGGGAAATGAACATCTCGAAACAGTCACAAAATATTTTAACACAAATATCCCGGAATCTCAAATAATTTCCACAACAGTTCAGATTTGACAGTTCAACCAGGGTGGACTACTATATTCTTATGAACACTTTCTGAAAAATAGCAATAAAAGGAGAAATACCCTATGATGATCCATAAAATTGAACCGCATAAATATTATCCGGAGTTCCGCAGTCAGGATCCGAAGCCTTCCGATTATCTGCTGTTGTTTGACGGGGAGAAGGTCTATCTGCCCTCCCGTGCAGATGCAGCGGCTGTCGTTACTGCTTCCATCAGGACAGATATTTCGAAGCAGCCTCAGGTTTATCTTCCTACCTTTGAAGAAGCTCATAAGCTGTTGGGGATCCGCCAGCCTATGGAACGTTTTTTCCTGGACTGTGAATATCTCTTCTCCATTGATGACAGAGCATTCTTCCGCAAGACCACGGAGGAGGCCGGTGCCCTCCTGCTCCCGGAAGAAGACCTCTATGCTTCCGGTGTGTTCCGTAATTTTGAGCCGGAGTATCTGGCATTTGCCGGAATCACCGCCACCCAGATCAACCGCTTCCGTCTGGATCGGAAGTTCTGCGGCCGCTGCGGGCATCCCACAGTTCCCAGCACCACGGAGCGGGCCTGCATCTGCCCGGAGTGCGGCCAGATCGAATATCCCAAGATCTCTCCCGCCGTCATTATCGCCATCGTGGACACTGCGCAGGACAAGATTCTGCTGACCCGTTACGCCGGCGGTTCCTATCGTCACTGGGCGCTGGTGGCCGGGTTTGTGGAAGTCGGTGAGACCTTCAAGGGAGCTGCCCGCCGGGAGATCATGGAAGAAGTAGGCTTAAAGGTCAGCGATCTGATCTATTACAAATCCCAGCCCTGGTCCTTCAGTGATTCCGCCATGATCGGCTTCTTTGCAAAGCTGGACGGCGATCCTGCCATTACCCTGCAGGAGTCGGAGCTTGGTGAAGCAAAATGGTTCTCCCGTGACGAAGTTCCGGATCTGCCCTCCACCATCAGTGTCGGTCAGGAAATGATCACCTTATTCAAGAATGGCGGGGATCCGTTCTGTCAGAGATAGGTGCTACGCCCTGCAGTCTGGCACTTTCTATGCTATGACATGCCATGACTTTGTCCCCCCGTGGGCTCGGTCCCCGGGGGGTATTATTAGGCTATTTTGCTTCCACATCCCCCTCCCGCTCACTTCCCTTGGGCATAATTCGCCTATTTTACCTTCCTACGCCCCGCTCCCTTGATCCTCCCGGGGCTTATCTAGCTTCTTTGACTCTCTACGCCCCGCTCTCTCGATCCTCCCGGGGCTTATTTCGCTTCTTTTCCTCTCTACGCCCCGCTCTCTCGATCCTCCCAGGGCTTAATCAGCTTCTTGCAGCCATTTACGCCCCGCTCCCTCCATCTCCCCGGGGCTTAATCAGCTTCTTGCAGCCATTTACGCCCCTGCACACAATAAAGCCTGCCTCCGACGATCCCATCGTCATGAGGCAGGCTGCTTTCTGTATCTAAATTCTCTTTATCTCAACAACCGGCACTTCTTTGCCACCTTCACCAACAGATAGCCCTTCGGGAAGCTTCGGAGTTCCTGCTCTGTGATGCCCCGCATCAGGATCAGCATGACAAAGTAGACCACGGCCGCGATCACGATGGCCGGGATGACGGAGATACGCATGGATTTGGTCACCATGTACAGTCCTTCATAGATGGCCCAGGCTGCCGCGCCCATAAAGGCGGAGGCAAAGGCCGGGATCACGAAGGTTCGGACGATCTCCTGTCTGTAGCCCACTGCTTTTCGCACCGCCCACTGGTTCAGCACACACATCATACCGGAATACAGCGTATTGGCAATGGCGATGCTGTACAGATCCAGGTCCGTGAACATTAGAAGCAATACGGCTGCCACCGTCTGTACCACCAGGGAAATGCCTGCATTGATGATCGGCGTATTTACCTTGCCCAGTCCCTGTAAGATCGAACTGTTCAAGGTAGACAGGGCGTAAAAGATAACGGACAAAGACAAGGTCATCAGAAGGGCTGCTGCCAGATTCAGTTCCTCTGCCATCTTGTTCGTAAACAGCAGGCTGATCACCGGCTTCGCCAGCACGAAAAGTCCCACGGCACAGGGAATCGAAATCACCATGGTGGTCTTTACCGCCAAACCGATCTTCTCTCTGGCCCCCTTCACATCCTGTGCCGCCATCAGCTGTGCCACAGAAGGGATCATAGCCGAAGCCATGGCTGAGGCAAAGGCAATGGGAATATTGGACATAGTCAGCGACTGTCCGGAGAAAATACCGTATTTTTCATAAATAGATACCGTATCCAGTCCCCGCAGGTTCGGATACCATTTGGTGTAAATGCTGTTGTTGACCGTACTGCTCAGATTATAGACGGCAGTACTTAAAATAAACGGCGTCACCACCATGGTGATCGTCTTGAAGATCTGTCCGTAGGAATCCACCTTGGGATGTCTGTCGTGCTGCACTCTGCGCAGGATCATCTTCCGGTTCAGGGCATAGACTCCGGCCATGAAAAGCAATGCCACCAACACACCGACACCAGTACCCAGCGCACTTCCCACAGCACCGTAGGTGGCTCTGGTCACCTGTCCCGCCTGATCCACCGGAACCTCCATGGTTCCCATGGACAGATTGATCAGCAGATAGGCTGCGCCCACACTGACCACCGCATTGGCAATCTGCTCCAGGATCTGTGACACGGAAGTCTGCGCCATGCTTTTATGGGCCTGAAAATATCCTCGCAGGACCCCCAGAATACCATAGACGAAGATCGTCGGTGCAAAGGTACGCAGTACTGTCACCGCCGCTCCCGACACGAACAATCCCGCTCCGAAAAACAGAAAAAGGCTGGCAATACCGCCAACCACCAATACATAGATCATGGCTCCGTGGAACAATCTGTGGGCGTTGCGGTATTCCTTCTCTCCCAGCTTCTGGGCGATGGCCTTGGAGATCGCCGAGGGAATGCTGTAGGAGGAGATCAGCAGAATGATCGTATAATAATTGTAAGCCGACTGGTAATACCCCAGTCCCAGATTCCCGATAACACTCTGTAAAGGGCCCCTGTAAAGGAGCCCTATGATTCTGCTGATGATTCCGGCTGCTGCCAGAATTCCCGCCTGCATGATAAAATTGTTCTTGGAACTGTTCTTATCTGCCATCTTTCTTACCTTACTTTGGTTCTTTATCCGATCAGCCAGTCATACATCTCCTGATATTTTCTGGCGGATACCTTCCAGGAATAATCGGTGGCCATGGCACGATCCACAATCTTATTCCACTCTCTCTTCCTGTCATAGTAAATATGCTCCGCATAACGGATCGTATTCAACATCTCGTGTGCATTGTAATTCGTAAAGCTGAAGCCCGTACCGGTGCCCTCGTATTCGTTGTAAGGCTGTACGGTATCCTTCAGTCCTCCGGTCTCTCTGACGATAGGCACGGTGCCGTAACGCAGGGCGATCAGCTGACTCAGGCCGCAGGGCTCGAACAGAGACGGCATCAGATAAGCGTCACATGCCGCATATATCTTATGAGACAATGCATCCGAATAGTAAATATTCGCGGATACCTTGTCACCGTATTTCCAGTCAAAATGACGGAACATATTCTCGTAGCGTTCTTCGCCGGTGCCCAGTACCACGAACTGGATATCGTCCTGGCACAGTTCATCCATGACATAAGCGATCAGATCCAGACCCTTCTGATCCGTCAGTCGGGATACCAGACCGATCATCATCTTCTTGTCATCCACGCGAAGTCCCAGCTCTTCCTGCAGGGCACGTTTGTTCTTCACCTTTTCCTTGCGGAAGTTCACTGCATTGTAGGCTTTTACGATATTTTTATCCGTCTCCGGATTGAACTCTTCGTAGTCGATACCATTGACGATACCACGCAGGTCATGACTTCTGGCACGCAGCAGTCCATCCAGTCCCTCGCCATAGAACGGGGTCTTGATCTCCTCTGCATAAGTATCACTTACAGTGGTCACCGCATCTGCGAATACAATACCGCCCTTCAACAGGTTCGCATCCTTATAAGCCTCCAGCTTATCCGAAGTGAAGTAATACTCCGGCAGACCGGTAATACTCTGTACCGTCTTCACATCCCATTTCCCCTGGAATTTCAGGTTATGTATGGTAATAACGGACTTGATATTGCGGTAAAAATCTCCGCCGTGGAAACGTTCCTTCAGATATACCGGGATCAGTCCTGTCTGCCAGTCATGGCAATGGATCAGATCCGGCTGGAAGTTCAGAAGCGGTAATGCCGACAGCACTGCCTTGCAGAAATACGCATACTTCTCGATCTCATATCTGGAATCGTCCCCGTAAGGCTTGAAGCCTCCGAAATAGCTCTCATTATCGATGAAATAGTAATGTACTCCGCCTACTTCCGCTTCCAGTACACCTACATACACATTCTGCCAGTTATAATCCATGTAGAAATGTGTCACATACTTCAGCTTATCCTTCATCTCCTGCTTCATGCAGGTGTATTTCGGGATAAACACTCTTACATCAAAATACTCCTTGTCAATATACTTCGGCAAAGATCCTACGACATCCGCAAGTCCTCCGGTCTTGATAAAAGGTACGCCTTCCGATGCGGCAAAAAGAATTTTTTTCATGTAAACCCTCCACATATGCTACGGCATGTATTTCAAAACATAAATTGATTATACCATGTCTGTCCGTCGTAGAAAAGAGGGCAGCGACAATTTACAAATCTTTTAGACTCTGTCAGCTGCGGTAGGAAAGTCGGATTCTGTCGGCGATCAGGGCAATGAATTCAGAGTTGGTGGGCTTGCCCTTGCCGGTGTCGATGGTGTAACCGAACATGGCATCCAGTGTCTCCATGCGGCCTCTGCTCCAGGCTACTTCGATGGCATGACGGATGGCACGTTCCACGCGGCTGGGTGTGGTCTGGAAACGCTTGGCGATGGTGGGGTACAGGATCTTTGTGATAGAACTGATCATGGCTGGATCTTCCACCGACATCATAATAGCTTCCCTTAAGTACTGATATCCTTTGATATGTGCCGGGACACCGATCTCGTGGATCATATCCGTAACATCCTTCTCCAGGTCATGGATGACTTCCGGGACCTGTTCCTTCTTTTCTGTCGCTTTTTCTGTGCTGTCTTTGGCGTTTTTCGTAGAAGGAACCGTGATCATAATTTGGAATTCCTTGTTGGCATTCATCAGATCCCCCAGGATTTTGTATACTTTTTCATTATCCTTCGTAGTTGTAATGTTTAATTTTTCCATTAAACTACCTCCATGACTACAAAACTACTTTTTTCACGTACCGTTCTATTATAAATAGATATGCGCCACGGCTTCAAGCAGAACCCATCGCAAGATTTTTCCAAATTTCGCAATAAAAAAGGCGCTCGGAATGACCCGGGCGCCAATAAGAGGGAAAATGTATAAGTAGAAAAACTACGAGTAAAGCAAATGAATTAATGATGCTCTGCCAGGGTGTGAAGGGCATCTTTGATTGCCGTCTTCACGGTCTCGTCCTGCTCCGCATTCAGTCTGTGCAGCAGATAGGTCTTGGCATATTCGGTACCAATGTTGCCTAATGCTTTTGCTGCTTCAATACGGATCTTCGCATCCGGATTGTCGATCATGTGGGCAATGCTGTTGACACTGTCCTCATCTCTGATCTGGCTCAGTGCTTCAAGAGCAGCCACCACTACCACATCATCGGACGAACTCAGATATTTGATGATCTTGTCGGATTTTCCTTTCTCCTGTAATTTTTGGATCTTACTCAAATCATGTTGTTCCATAAAACGCGCCTCTTTCTTTCTGCCAGCGCGGGGGCGGTAAAATCGTCTCCGGATCATCACTGTATGTTGCCTGTGGTGATTGGCTTTTCTTGATGATGTTATAATACCACCTTATTTGTCAGAAAACAATTATAGCAAAATGAAGGATTTCTAAAAATTCTATAACCTCGATCCACTTGTCCCTTCGAAAAAATTATTATATACTGTAACTATTCATTTCCAAAGGAAAACAGAAAGAAGGTACTCTCATGACAAAACAGGAAATCAGCGAGATCAAAAAGCTGTTCACCCCGAAAAACTGCTCCATCACCCGGATCTGCGGATGTTATGTGGATGGAGAGAAAAATAAAAAGACCGAATTAAAGCAGGCCTTTCTGGCGCTGCCGGAGGAGGAGATGTTCAAGTACTTCGAGATTCTGCGAAAGAGCCTGTCCGGCACCATCGGCAAGAATCTGCTGAATCTGGAATTCCCTTTAAAGAGCGAGACGGAGGGCGGCACCCAGGAATTTCTGCTGCGTCTGCGGGACAGCCGTCTGAAGGACGATGCTCTGTTGGAACAGTTCTATGACCGGATCATGGAATCCTATGAATATGTGGGCAATTATCTGATCCTGTTGATCCACGATGCCTACGACGTACCGGGCCGTACCAGAGACGGTATCGAGATGGAGGACGCTTCCGACGAAGTCTATGAATACATCCTTACCTGCATCTGCCCCGTGGATCTGTCCAAGCCGGGCTTAAGCTACAATGCCGTGGAAAACACCTTCCAGAACCGTATTCGTGACTGGGTGGTAGGCATGCCGGACGCAGCCTTCCTGTTCCCGGCCTTCAACGACCGGAGCACGGACCTGCACAGCACACTGTACTATTCCAAGGATGCGGAAGAATTAAAGGAGAACTTCGTAGACCTGATGCTTGGCTGTCCCCTTCCTCTGTCCGCCGGTGGCCAGAAGGAGACCTTCCAGACTCTGGTGGAGGAGACATTAGGCAATACCTGCGATATCGAGACCGTGAAGAACATTCATGAGAAAATGAATGAAATCGCCCAGGAGCACAAGGAAGATCCCGAACCTGTGGTACTGGATAAAAATGAAGTGAAGACCATTTTCGCCAGCAGCGGCGTGGCCAATGACCGTATGGAAGTCTTCGACCAGTGCTTTGATGCGACGGCCGGAGAAGATACTTCCCTCATGATGACCAATGTCTACAATCCCCGCAGCTTTGAGGTGAAGACGCCGGATGTGGTCATCAAGGTCAATCCCGAGCGCACCGATCTCGTCAACACGAAGCTCATCGACGGCAGACAGTGCCTTGTCATCGAACTGGACGGCAACATCGAAGTCAACGGCATCGCCGTGCGGGCTGCCGGAAGTGGAGATTGGGACGAGGAGTCCGAGGAGTAAACCATCTGTCAAACGACAGGTCGCGCGCAATGCGAGTTTTCAACAGCAGCGCGATAGTGTAAATAAAAAACCAGAAACAGCCCTGCGAATCCAATCATCCGAAAGCTGTCTCTGGTTTTATTTTACTCAAAATCAACTGTTACATCTTGAAATACTGCATGCTTTCCGCCAGTTCATCCGCGATCTTCTTCAGCTGTCCGGCACTGTCATATACCTGCTGGAAGGTATCCAGAACTTCCTGTGTCTCCGCATAGGTCTGCTGGGTGCTGTCCACATTGTCCCGGGCGATCTCCGAAAGCTTCTCCACAGCTTCCATGACTTCTCCACGGGACTGGGCCAGTCTGCCGGTACTCTCCCGGATCTGCAGAATGCTCTGCATGGAGTCCTCGATCTCCTTTAAGACTTCCGATACATTGATTCTGGTCTCCTGCATGCTGCCGCTCTGCTCGGTAATGATCTCCTGCATCCGCTGCATGATCTCCATTTCCCGGGCGGAATCCTCCATCAGTTCTCTGGTGGTCTCTTCGATCTCACGGCCGGACTGGTTGGACTGCTCTGCCAGCTTCTTGATCTGGTCTGCCACCACAGCGAAGCCTCTGCCACTCTCCCCGGCTCTTGCCGCCTCGATGGAAGCATTCAGGCTTAACAGGTTCGTCTCCTCCGCAATGGAAGTAATGAATTCCATGGCGGAATTGATCTTCTGGATCGATACATTGGTACGGTCGGTCTGTTCTTTGACTTCTCCGATGATCCGCTCTACTTCCTCATTGATACTGCACAGCTGTGCCAGAGTATCTGCGGTCTTCTTACTGGACTTCTGCATGGAGTCCGCATAGGCATTCAGGGTATCCACCTCTGTGGACGTCTCGGTAATATGCTCTCCCATGATCCGCATATTCTCGGAAGTGCTCTCGGAGTTCTTCGACTGCTCCGTGGAATTCTCCACCACCTGATTTACAGCGCTCTGTACTTCGTTCATGGTACCGTTGGTAGTATCGGCCGCAGTTCCCAATGCCTTGGAGGCTTCCAGCAGGCTCTCGGAATTCTGGGAGATTCCTTTTAAGATACCCTTCAAAGTATCTTTCAGTTTTACGGTAACCCGGGACAGATCTCCGATCTCGTCCTTTCTCTTTAACATCTTTTCATCGACCCATACCGTCAGATCGCCCTCTGCGACCTTGCCCATGATGCCGATACTCTTCTTGATATCACGGCTGATGGAAGTGGCCAGTTTCAGTCCCACACCGATACACAGGATCATGGCCACACCGACGGCCGCACCGATGCCGAAGATCATGCCGTTCACCACGGCGTCCTTTTCCTCTTTATTCGTACCGACGAATACCATGCCGATGATCTCCGTAGAGCCATTCTGGTAGACCGGCATGAAATAGCCGTAATTCATAACACCATCCAGAGATACGGAACTGCTGAAATACTCCTCGCCGTTCTGTAAGACCTTCTCCACGATCCGGTCTCCCGCCGGGGAATTCAGGATACGGTCCCCGTTACTGTCCAGTGCGGAAGTCATGATCCGTCGGTCTCCATAGAAAAAAGTAACATCCATTCCGGTATTGTCCTTGATACGATCCACCAGACTCTCGGAGCGGGAAATATTATAGCTTCCCTTCCAGATATCTCCGTTGGTGGACTCCATGTAATCGCCGGTGTTCTGGTCATAGGCCGCCAGTGTTGCCGCTGCGGTTCCCTTCAGTGCATCCTCGATCTCGTTCATCATGGAACTGCGCACCGTTGTCAGCATAAAAAAGATGGAAAGCAGTCCCACCAGCACGATGGGTCCTATAGTGGTTGAAAGAATCTTTTTTTGTATATTCATAGCACGGCCCCCTATTCTACCACAGATACGGTCTTGAAGTACCAGTTGATACCGCCGGTAATGGTGGCATCATCCAGTGTCTCTCCTTCTTTGCCCACGGTCTCGCCCGTATTGGTCTCGATCACACCGTCAAATACACCGTTCTCTCCGGATAATATCTGTCTCTTGGCTTCGTCTACCTTTTCCTGGGTTCCGTCCACACAGAAGTCCGCCAGACTGGTAATGTTCACCAGATTCTCACTCATACCGCCGTAGTAATTGCTGCCGTCCCAGCTGCCGTCGATGATACTCTGGACTGCTGCCGTATAATAGGCACTCCAGTTCCAGATGACACTGCACAGACAGGCCTGGGGAGCATTCTTACTCATGTCGGAGTTGTAGCCGATGCTGTATGCCCCCTTTTCCTGGGCCAGAGTCTGAGGATATTCCGTATCACAATGCTGTGCGATCACATCACAGCCCATGTCCAGCAGCACCTGGGCCGCTGCCTTCTCGCCTTCGGGATCGTACCAGCTGTTGGTAACCTTCACATAGACTTCTGCCTCCGGATTCACGGAATAGATACCCATGGCAAAGGCGTCGATACCGCCGGTCACCTCCGAGTTGGAGGAATCCATGGCCGCCACGTAGCCGATCTTATTAGAAGTGGTGTTCATTCCCGCCACGATACCGCTTAAATATCTGGCCTGATAGATCCTTCCGAAATAATTGTTAAAGTTCTTGCCGTTGCTTAAATATCCCGTACCATGGGAAAAATACACATCGGGGTACTCCTCTGCCATCTCCGCTGTAGTCTCCATATAACCCCAGCTAGTGGTGAAGATAATATTGCAGCCCTCATCAATACATTCCTGAATCGCCTGTCTGGTTGCCTGTGCATCGCCGTCGTTGACATTGATCTTGCGGACGATCTGGTCATCGGACAATCCAAGATTCTGCTGCATTCCCTGAATGCCCAGATCATGGGTGTAAGTGTAGCCGCTGCCCTCCGCCGGATCCGACAGATGAAGGACTCCCACCTTGATCTCATCTTTTGCAATGCCGCCGGTCTTTCCCGTGGATGTACTGCCGCTGTCACTCTGTGTTCCCTGTGTTGTCTGACTGCCGCCTCTTGCTTCGTAACCGATATTGGTGGCATAATCGTCCACTTCACCCGTGCTGCCACAGCCGGTCAGTAACGCACAGCCAAGCAGCAACGCCATCACGCGTCTGATGTTTCCTGTCCAACTCTTTCCCATAATAGTGCCCCTTTCTCTTTGGTTCTTTATCTTATTCCCTGCTGCCATGGCAGGTAAAATAGATCACCTGGTACTCCTTTGCGATTTCTCCCAGGAACCGCATTGCTCCCTTTGTCCGGTTCTCATCTAGATTCACAAAAGGATCGTCCAGGATCAGAAACGGCTGTGTGGTCTCATACATGGCCTCCACCAGCGCCATACGCATGCAGATGCCGATCAGATCCCGGTTACCCAGACTCATGTATCCGATCTCTCTGGGCATATTTCCCTCGATGACCTGCAGTCTGGTATTGGCATCCATCTGGTAATTGTCGCATTCCGTTCCCGTCAGGATCCTGTAATATTTCCGGAATCCTTCCATGACCGGTTCTGTATATCTTGCCGTAAAAGAACTTCTGGCCTCTTCCAGCAGTTTCTTCGTCGTCCCCAATAACTCGTATTGCTTCGAGCGTCGGTCAATGTCCTCCTGTAGAACTTCCAGTTCATCCTCCATGCTCTCCACCTGATCCCATGCTTCCTGCATGCTGGACAGCTGTTCCTGATAGCTGCGGATAGTCTGGAAGCGCTCCTCCATCCGCCCGGAGAGTACTTTCATCTCTTCTGTCAGGCTTTCCAGAGATTCCTCCCCCTCTGGAGCCTTCAGTGCCAACAGTCTGGGAACATCCTCCGTGCGCTCGAAGGCTTTCAGTTCCTGTTCACTCTTGTCATATTCCATCAGGGCATTACGGTAATCACTTCTGCGATGCAGAAGCTCTGTCAGCTGTTCCTCCGGATGTTCTTCCAACAGGATCCCGATCCGGGTAAAGAACTGATGGATCTCGTTCTCCAACTTTTCATACTGCTCCTTCTGTTCCCTGTACCGTCTGTCTTTTTCTTCCTGCCGTTTTCTTTGTCTGTCTGCGGCAAGGCGCTGCCCTTCTTCCAGCCGCACCAGTTCCGAGCGCAGTTCCGTGATCTCTTCGTTCCCTGCGGCATCCTCTCCGGGAATTCCCATGAATACGAACCACGCCGCCCCCAGTGCCACGATTCCCAGTGCCAGTAAAATGCCTCCTGCCATCGGCTGTTTCAGAAGGAAACAGAGCACTCCTGCCAGAAGCAGCAGGATTCCGAGAATTCCAAATACGGTTTTCCGCTTCCTGCCGGTCTCCCGCTCCCGCAGGATCCTGCGCTGTTCTTTCGCCTGTATCGTCTCCAGAGTCTTAAGTCTGGCCGCTTTTTCCCGGTATTCCACTTCCTGTTCTTCGTAACGCGCGCTGCCCTCCGACCCACTGTCCATCTGCCCGGACAGTTCCATGGCCTTGCGAATGCTCTCCGCCTCGCTGCAACGGCTTAAATACTTCCGCAGATCCTCTTCCGTGGGAATCACTCCGTTGAAATAGCTTTTTGCTTCTTTTAAAAGATGTTCTCTCTCTGCCAGTTTTGCCGTAAGATCCAGATATTTTTCCCGTTTTGCCTGCTGGTCCTTATAAACGCCCAGCTCCTGCTGCTTCGCCTGAAGTTCCGCCAGTTCTCCCGCCAGCTTCTCCCGCTCCTCAAGAGCCGTCTGTTTTCTGGCGGCAATGCTGTCCATGGTCGTCCGGATATCCTGTCCGTTGCGGATCTGGGTCTTCAGTTCCGTGACCCGGTCTTTCTCCCGGCGGATGGATCCGGTCTTGCGGGATGGGGACATGGCATTCAGCAGATCGTTCAGCCTTTTGTCCGCCGTCTCGAAATTATTGATATCATCGGTATTCTCCGCCAGATTTCCGATCTTCGCATTGATACTGTCCGTGACAAAAGTCTCACAATCGTTCTGAGAGATAAATGTGGTCCGCTCAAAAGAGCCGGCATCGATCTGGAACAATTCCTCTCCCAGTTTCTCCGTGAAATCTTCACTTGGCAGGTGCGTCACCGGATCCGTCAGCTGAAATTCATCCTCTGCCGCCTTGTTGCCGAAAGTCCTGCGGACGGAATACCTTTTTCCGTCACTTTCAAACTGTAATTCTCCCCCGTAGACACCTTTCTGCCAGGGAGTGTAACGTTTTCTCTCATTTTCTATGGGGTCTCTCTTGCCCTCATTGCGAAAGCCAAACAGCATGACCCGCAGGAACGCCGCCAAAGTACTTTTCCCCCATCCGTTCTCCTCACAGACGGTGTTACAGCCTTCCGTAAACTCATAGGTAAAATCGCTTAATTTCCCGAAATTTTCTATATGACAACGTATCAGCTTCATGTGTCCAGGATCTCCTCTCCGGCCAGTGCGTGAAGTCCGTAATGGATCACCGCCGCCTTATCTTCTTCCGACAGATCCTCCCTGCCCATGACCGTACGGATGAATTCTCCCTTCAGGGACAGGTCCTTTGCAAAAGAAGCATAATCCACCAGATATCGGGAGTTGTCCTTGATTTTCACAAAATAAAACCGATTGCTGAACTGCCGCAATAAAAAGTCTGTTTCTTTCTCACTTTCCACATCGACCTTACCGGTCAATTCATATTTTACCAGACTTTTCTCCGGGTAATTTCTCGCATCGGTCTCTTCCTGCATGCGCTCCAGAATCTCCATGGTAGACATACATCCTGTGATATCCACCGGAATGGTATACAGATTCCGGGAGGCAAAGGGAACGAAACTGCTCTCTATCGTGCCTGCTGCCTCATCCACAGAAAGCTCCACGAATCCATGCTCTCCGCATTCATCAAAACCGCGCCCTTCCAGGCAGCCGGGATAACAGTATACGCCCCGGCCGTCCAGACGTTCCTTCTTATAACTATGAATATGGCCCAGGGCCAGATAGTCAATGCCTTTGTTCTTCAAGGCGGTCAGATGAATGATCTCCGCCTTGTCCTTCCCGCTGTATTCCGACTCCTGACCGTGCAGGACAACGATATTGATCCGATCCGCATCCAGTGACAACGTATTGTAGATGCTGCCGCTGTTCTCCGGGTTCAATTCCACGCCAGTGATGCACACCTTTTCTCCCAGAGGATAGCTGGTCCATCTGCTGTCAAACAGGTGGAGATTGTCCGGAATCTGTGAAAGTCCTCCGGCAAAGCTTCCCTCGTCGTGATTCCCCTGCAAATAATAAAATGCAATTCCGGGATGGCCTGTGATCAGATCTCTGACCACATTTCTTGCCGTGGCCGATACGTTCTTCGTATCGAACAGATCCCCGGCAATGAGAATAGCATCCACCTCATGGGACGTGGCATATTCCACCATTTTCCGAAAGGTCGTCAGCAGTTCCGTCCTGCGCTCTCTGGCTTTTTCTCTGGTAAGATTTGCACGCATTCTGGAATCCAGATGGATGTCCGCGCAATGGATGATCTTCATTCTGCTGCCTCCCTTTTCACGTCTTTTACTCCCCTCTATTATATACGAAACCTATTTTGGATACAACAAAAAAACATACCGGAAACGAGTCTGTTCCTCTCGCTTCCGATATGTTTTATAAGTTCCGAAATGTCTTGTATTTCCGGGGAAAAGCTATACCTGTAAGCTTCCCGCCGCAATGAGTCTGCCGGATTTTCTGTCAAATAACAGGATATCCTCGCCGCCGATCTCAAATTTTACTTCCTGACCGATCTTGTAAGCGGTATTGCCGAAGACTACTCCGGTCAACAGGAAATCACCGATGCGAAGCTTGATGGTGGATTCCATACCGGTGGGCATGGCACCGTAGATCACACCATCCAGTCCCGCACCATCATGCAGCTGCAATGCCTCGGGACGTACCCCGATGACAAAATCTTCGTTGGTGATCACTGGAGCTTCCTGTAATGCATAATCATCCTCATTTACTCTGGCGATGTGATATTTGAATACCTCATCCTTATTGGACTTCTCCACTGCTTTCTTATCCATCATCTGTGCCTTGTGACGGGCTGCCTCGTCGGCTTCGCGCTTATCCCTTTCGGCGAACCATCTCTGCAGATCCAGAGGCTCCTTCGGAACAAACTGTGCCTTTCTGTCCTCCAGAATGGTCACATCCACGTCGCCTTTTTCGTTCTGCACACCCTTCGCTTCAATGAAATTGATGGAGGGATTGCCCACGAAGTCCGCCACGAACAGATTGTTCGGTCTGCTGTATACAGACAGAGGGGGCTCATACTGCTGCAATACGCCGTTGTTGATCAGACAGATCTTCGTTGCCAATGTCATAGCTTCCATCTGGTCATGCGTTACATATACGAAGGTGCTTCCGGTCTCCACATGCAGACGCTGTAACTCATATCTCATTTCCAGACGGAGTTTCGCATCCAGGTTGGACAGCGGCTCATCCATGAACAATACCTGGGGTTCCGGTGCCAGTGTTCTGGCAATGGCAACTCTCTGCTGCTGTCCACCGGACAGTTCTGCCGGATAACGGTTCATGAACATGCCAATCTTAACGATTCGGGATACCCGGCGTACTGCCAGATCGATCTCTTCTTTGGAATATTTTCTGACCTTGGTTACTACCTTACCATCGGATACAACTTCGAATTTTTCGTTAAGCTCTTCCCCTTTTTCCTTATGACCTGCCAGGATGCTGTCCCATTTTGCAGTCAGTTCCTGCTTCTTTTGCTTTGCGGCACTTTCTTTGTCTGCTGCCTCATGGAGCTTGTAATTATACAGTTCCTTTGCAGTATAAATAGAAATGGTGTAATTATCGATCAGCTTCAGATAGACCATATCCAGGTCTAATTTTCCCTTTTTATCTCTACATTCCTCAATGAGCTTCACCAGTTCTCCCGGATTCTCCAGTGCCTTGATCGTACTCTTCAAGGCTCTGGCTTCCTCATCGATGACAGGCAGTTCTTCTTTGATGTTGCCCAGTCCGAAAGAAATGTTCTGGTAGACGGTCATGTTCGGCCACAGCGCGTAGTTCTGGAACAGGAAACCGACTTTTCTCTTGTTGGCGGGCACATTGATGCCTGCCTCACTGTCGAATACCACCCGGTCTCCGATCTTGATCTGGCCGCTGGTAGGTGTCTCCAGACCAGCGATCATACGTAAGGTAGTGGTCTTACCACAGCCGGAGGGTCCCAGCAATGTGATAAAGGAATTGTCCTCCATATCCAGACTCAGATCATCTACCGCATAGAACTTACCCCAACGTTTTGTAACATGTGTTAATTTAATTTCCGGCATAGTTATTTACCTCCGATACCTTCGTCCAGGCTGGACCCGGTCAGTTTATTTACCAAAGTGTTAAAGAGCAGGATCGTTACGATCAGGATCAGGTTGATGGCGCTGGAGAATGCATACAGTCCCATTTCATCAAAATAATCCAGTGTTGTGGAGAGGATGAAGCCCTGAGTACATAACAGTAAGAACAGAGACAGCTCTCGCAGGCAGGTCATGAACGGAAGCATATATCCGTTGATGATGGAAGACTTCTGGATCGGAATGATGATCCGGAGCATTCTCTTGTACCAGGGAATATCCTGGATAATGGCCGCTTCCTCGATCTCTCCCGACAGCTGCAGCATGGAGTTCAATGCGCTTCTGCTGGCGAAAGGAATGTACTTGATCACACCTGCGATGATCAACAGCGTATAGGTGTTGAACAGGTTGATCTTGTCATTGGAGAACAGGATGAAGAAAGCTGCGCCGACGGCCAGGGACGGCATCAGGTACGGCAGGAATGCCACACCGTTGACGTAATTCGCCCACTTGCTTCTCCGGTTCTTGGATACTGCATAGCCGATTAGTGTACCGATGGTACCTGCGATCAGGGCACAGCAGACAGCCACTAACATCGTTCCCTTGAAAGCTCTCCAGATCAGCGGATTGTGGAGAATACCGGGCTGTCCGTACAGGGCGCCGGCTCCGTTGTTATCTGTCAGCCACCACTTGGTGGTCAGTGCGCTGGGATCCATGGTGTACAGGAAGCTGTAGTCTCCCGGGTTCGGAAGGAAGGTCTCCAGTGCGAAGGACAGGATCGGGAAAATACTGGTGAAGAAGGTAATAACAATTAGGATCACCGCGATCAGGTATTTTCCGACTTTTCCCAGATTGATCTTGGAGATCTGTCCGGATTTACCGGTAACGGTCGTATAATTCTTGCGGCTCTTTAAGCTCATCTGGTTCATTAACAGGATCGCCACACCGAAGATCATCATGATAATGGCAAGGATACTGGCTTCCCCGGTATACTTGGAGTTCATGGAGATGTACTTGGTGGACAGTGTGGTCAGTCCTAAGTAATGAGGTACGGGGTAACTTCCCATGGCGCTTCCGAATACCAGAAGGATGGTGGAGAGGATGGCCGGCTTTACCATGGGTAAGGTAATCCGGAACATGGTCTTCCACTTCGGGGTATCCAGGATCGTCGCCGCTTCCTCCAGATTGGCATCCATATTGCGGAAGATGCCACCGATCAATATGTAGGCAAAGGGGGCATAATGCAGTCCCAGCACCACCGCACTGGGGAAGAGTCCCAGGCACCACCATTTCGGCATCGTAATGTTAAAAAGCGAAGCCAGCAGGCCGTTGGAGGTTCCGGTGACGGCATTACTGTTGAAAACATTCTGCCACACTACTGCCAGTGTCCACTGAGGCATGATGTAGGGGAAAATAAAAATGGAACTTAAATACTTTTTACATTTTAAATTGGTTCTTGTGATCAAAAATGCGAACACTCCGCCGAACACAATGGAGATCAGGCAGGTGAAAACTGCCAGAAGTACGGTATTTAACAGCGGTGTCCACAGATTCGTTCTCGCCAGTTTGCTGGTGAACAGATCCACATAGTTGGCAACAGAATAACCGGCTGCCTTTCCGGTAAGATGTGCATCGATGGTGCCCGGATGGATCTTGAAGGTATCCTCGACGATAGCCACGATGGGTGCCACTGTGGTAAAAGTAAGTGTGATACCAAACAGAAGCAGAATGATATTTTGTGGCTTGGAGAAGTACGTCTTGATCTTGTTCAGAACAATCACCATCTTGCTTGTTTTTTTTGCGGCACTCTGATTCATGGTCTACCTCTCTTCCCAATACAAGCTTATGTCCTGTAGTGCATTTCCGCGGAGGGAAAGAGCTCCTTTCACCTCCGCGGGAATCTGTCACTTTTTAATATGCTTTATTCAGCGGTGTACTTCGGTAACAGTTCGATCCAGCTTCCTACGGTGAAGGAAACGGATGCGCAGTACTCGGGATCTTCCAGTACCAGTTCACCATCGGTGGACCACCAGTCGAAGCCTCTGTCGTTCTTGCTTTCATATACGACATTGCCGTTCTCATCGTTACCGCCGGTGCTGTGCTGATAGGTAGCTTCGATTGCCTTGGCTACTTCGGGGTTAGCGGAATAACCACCCATGTCTTTGCCCCATGCGCTGAAACCATCTTCGGTACAGGTCATGTATGCGATAAAGGCACATGCGGTCCAGGGCAGCGGGCTGTTATCTGTTACGAAGAGGTAATGGCAGTAACCGTAACCGCCGATTCCCTGATAACCATCCTGATAAGCTGCAACCTTGATATTGTTCACGGATACGCCTGCGGATTCTTCTACGGAACGCAGTTTACTGTATACTAACAGTCCGCACTGATCGGTAGCAGAATCGGATACCAGTGTATTACAGATAGGTCCGTCATCGGTCTGTGCATTGTAGCTGCCTACCCAGAGTTTGATCCATGCCAGTGCATATTTGCCATCGGCTCCCAGACCGAGATCGTTTGCTTCGGATTCCATCTCATCGATGGTGGGCTGGAAGTAAGCCTGCTCGTCGGCGGGTAATGCATTGAAAGCATCCTTTAACATGGCTGCATATTTGTCCTCGGTCAGCATGTACAGGAAGTTCTTACCTACGACTTCGGAGTCAATATCCATAAACAGTGCGTGGGTATCTTCTGCTACGAAGTCCCAGCAGTTGTCATATACTTTGTCACCGGTGCAGTTGTACTCGAACACCTTGTTCAGTGTCTGTAATGCCAGATAACCGTCCACCGCATCGGGTGTGGTTCCGTTGGCTTCTGCCCACTCCTTGGGAATGAAGGTATCCAGTATTCCGGTCTGTGTCATCTTGGATTCGATCTGATTACCATCCTGGATCAAAGTCATTGCGAAGGTTCCTTCCGGTTTCAGGGAATCTGCGGTCAGCTGCTCGAAGATTTTGTTGTTCTTGGGCTGCTGCCAGTCGAATTCCATGCTGTAAGAAGGATCGATAGACTGCAGATACTCGATGAACAGGGGAAGTGCTGCTTTACCACGGCTGGAGTTACCTACGCCGTAAAAGGTCTTGCCGTTGGATTCTTCAATGGCCTTCTGTGCCAGTTCTTCCAGTGTCATTCCTTCTGCCTGTTTTATGATCTGCTGTGTTGCTGTAAGATTTGCGTCGTCGGCTGCCTCCGGTGTCTTGGTCTCTGCCGCCACCTCGGTTCCGGCTGTCTGTGTGTTGTCTGCGCTTCCGGTTGCCTGGTTCTGTGTCTCGCTGCTGCCGCATCCGGCCAACAATCCCACGCTCATTGCACAGACCATCAGTAACGATACTACTCTTTTCTTCATACGCTGTCCTCCCTTTTGACATTGTGTTTTTTAACCCTTCATGGTCTCCATAATTCTATGTCCACCACTTCCGTTCTGATGTCTCTATTATACGTTGGGAGTTCAGCAATTTGTATAAGGCAAAGCTGTTATTATTTTAATATTTCTGATATTGTGTATAATTTTTCTGCTTTTTCACTGCTTTGTTTGTGCATTTTTGCATTTTTACATGCTTCTGTCCTGATATTCCGAGGGGGTGATCCCGACAATCCGCTTAAAGCTGCTGGAAAAATGTGCAACATCACGATACCCCACCTGCTCTGCCACTTCATAGACTTTGTTCCGGCAGTCACTCAATAATTTCATGGCAGTACGCATCCGCACTCTGGTAATATAGGCCGCCACGGTATAGTCCGTCTCTTTTTTGAAGGTGTGGCTCAGGTGTCCCTCGCTGATCCCCAGATGCTCTGCGATCTCTGCCACGCACAGTTCCGGGTCTCCATAATGTCCCGTGATATAATCCACAGCCGCCATGACATACTTACTCTTGTCTCCTTTATTCAGCACCAGTTCCGGCAGCTGCTCTTCCCTGCTGTTTTCCTCTTTTTCCTGGGTCTTTTTCCGTTTCTCCAACGCAGCCTTCACCGCCTGTTCCAGTTCTCCGTCTCCGAAAGGCTTTAGCAGATAGTCACTGGCCAGCAGTTTCAAGGCATTCTGGGCATAGGAAAATTCGCTGTAGGCAGTCAGGAAGATCACACTCACATCATTGTCCTCCGCCCGCAGCTCCTTCAGCATCTCTATGCCGTCCATTTTGGGCATGCGGATGTCACAGATCAGCAGATCCGGATGATACTTCCGCACCGCTTCCAGTCCTTCGACCCCGTTGCCGGCTTCCGCCACCACCACACAGTTCAGTGCCTGCCAGTCGGTCTCCATCACAATGCCTCTGCGCACCAGTGTCTCATCATCGATCACAATTACTTTATACATACTCTCACACCTCGCCGTATTTTGCCGGCAGCCGCAGTGTCACCTTCGTGCCGTGGACTGCGCTTTCGTCTTCTGTTTCCTGTCTATCTGTGCCATTTTCACCGTTTTCGGTAAGGCTCTCCATATGGATGCCGTACTCCTCGCCGTAAGTCAGCCGGATAATGGTGTCCACATTGGAGACACCGATATGGCCCACCAGCTGTTCCTGTCTTCTGTGATTGATGGCATCCATCCGTTCTTTGGGTGCACCACAGCCATCATCCGTCACTTCGATGCAGAGCACGCTGTCCTTCTCCGTGATACGCACCCGGATATTTCCCTCTTCACTCTCTTTGAGTCCGTGCAGTACCGAATTCTCTACAATGGGCTGTATGATCAGCTTCGGGATCACACATTCCTCCAGTCCCTCTTTCAGTTCCACGGAATACGTAAACTTATCGTTGAAACGGATCTTCTGGATATCTACATAACAGTTCACCAGTTCCAGTTCCTCCTTCAGATAGATGAACTGTCTCTTGGAAATACTGGTCCGCAGGATCTTCGCCAGTCCGGCCGCCATGGTGGCGATCTCCGGGATATGATTGGCCTTCGCCACCCATTTCATGGTATCCAGCGTGTTATACAGGAAATGGGGATTCAGCTGAGCCTGCAGCATCCGTACCTGGGCCTGATTCAGCTCCCGTTGATTTTCCACCAGCTCCTGCCGGTTGGCCTTCAGGGCCAGAACCATGTGATTAAAGCCTGATGCCAGCTGACCCAGCTCATCCTCTCCGTCCCGGGAGACGTGGACGTCCAGATCGTCCTGCTCCAGCCGGGAGAAGGCTTTCAGCAGCCGCCCGATGGGCTGGGAGATCCGGCGGCTCAGAGGCAGGCAGAGCACCGCGGAAATCACAATGCCCATCAGCAGCAGATAGCTCCAAAGAAAGGAAA
>OIZA01000389.1_pt1 | contig 24148 bp, 23 predicted proteins | sample 1588381 | NCBI WGS metagenome assembly OIZA01 (sample SAMN03283277) | human gut metagenome | biome: human-associated habitat; material: feces | host: Homo sapiens | place: Peru | collected 2012 | reverse complement strand
CTTATCCACCAGTCCCGCCAGCGCATTGTATGCATTTGACCTGGAAATTCCGGTCTGTTTTGACACCTCATAGCCTGTCTGGGTTCCTGAAACAACCAGTGCCAGATATACGGTCGCCTCCTGTCTGGTAAGCCCAAATACTGTCAGCTTTTCCGTCAGTTGATTCGTATCCATTTTCTGCTCCTTTTTATAGTGGTACTTTACAGGAATACTATATTGCCTTTTCTGCTGTCTGTCAAGTTTTTTCCGGCGTTTTTCTTTTTGTCTATTTTCAAAATACCCGATTTATGGTAAAATAGCAATAACTGTGATAGATTTTATCGACAACGGCACAAAAACATGCACCATCACAAAGGAGATCTGATATGCAGATAAATTCCATACTGAACACAACGAAGCAGACGGATCTGAATGTATTAAACAATACCGACCAGTCCAATAACGATTCCTTTTCTTCTGTTTTTAATGCAGCGAACAGCGAGACAACACTGGAATCCATTTTCAAAGAAGCTTCCGACACTTACAATGTTCCTCTCTCCCTGTTAAAAGCAGTTGGAAAGCAGGAATCCAATTTTAATGCGAAAGCAACATCACGCTGTGGTGCTCAGGGCATTATGCAGCTTATGCCTGCAACGGCTGCCGGACTTGGCGTAACGGATGCCTACGACCCGAAGCAGAACATTATGGGCGGTGCGAAATATTTAAGCCAGCTTCTCTCAAAATATGACGGCAACACCACGCTTGCTCTGGCCGCTTACAATGCCGGCAGCAACAACGTTGCAAAATACGGCGGTGTTCCACCTTTCAAAGAAACACAGGATTACGTAGTCAAAGTTACTTCCTATATGGAAAACGGCGTGGCTCTTCCAGGTGGAACCGTTTCTGTGGCATCCACCGATGCCGGTACGCTTCCGACCGAGGAGGCAGAATCTCCGGTTACACTTACCGCTGCGCGGGAAACACCGGATGTTTCCGATACTCTTGAGGCTCTGTTTTCCTATAATGACTATTTAAAATTCATTGAGATCTTTTTAAATAATTATCTGGATACCACTGCCAACCTTGCAGCTTCCGAACAGGACAAAAAGGATGACACAAGCGACAGCTACACTGCCTATCAAAATATGCAGTCACAGGCTGCCATGGAAAATCTGTTCCGACGCAGCGAAGAAATTTGATCATGTTTTTCAAGAAAAAGCCGGAGAAACGCTAAATCTTCTCCGGCTTCCTTTTTTGTTTTCTCGTCATTGCAAAACAAAACCCGCAAAGACTGTATCCTCACAATCTCTACGGGTTTAAAATAAGCTGCCTAGCGGACTTGAACCGCCGACCTCCGCCTTACCAAGGCGACGCTCTACCAGCTGAGCCAAGGCAGCAATTGAAAAACTCAACTCGTTTAATATACTATAAGATTGTCCTCATGTCAACCTCTATTTTTCAAAAAATGACTTTTTTTATTTCTTAAAAACTGCGCAGTTTATCGCTTCCGTCATCTCCTGTTTTTTCCACTGACCGTATCTCAACATAATAGCCATAGCTTTCATTTACCTTCACATAGACACGGTCGCCCACCTTATGGCCAAGGATTGCTTTTCCGATCGGGGATTCGATGCTGATCCGCCCTTCCAGTGAATTTCCACGCACCGTGGTCGTCAGCTTGAACTTTTCCACCTCGTCGTCCTCCTCAAAATAGATTTCGACTGTATTGTTGACTCCGACCTCATCCTCACCGGAATCATCCGATACGATCTGCGCCGTCTTGATCATGCGTTCCAGATAACGGATACGGCTCTCATTTTTGTTTTTGTCTTTCTTTGCCGCATGATATTCAAAATTCTCACTGAGATCTCCCTGTGCTCTCGCCTCTTTTACCGCCTCGATCGCTTCCTTACGTACGACCAGCTTGCGGTATTCGATCTCCTCCTCCATTTTTTTAATGTCCTGTTCTGTCAACTGATTGTTCATACTTTACTCCTCGCTTTTCCACAAAATTCCATCATAATAATCTAACAGCAGACGTACCACGCGGCTGTAGCTTGCCATTCCGTCTGATACTCCGTTCGCCTTTAAATTGCTCTGTAAAAATTTATCCGTTGTCTTGTTCGCCGTCTCTGTTGATATGACCGCTTTTTGCTCCACCCGGTCCCACGCATCCTTTGTCAGAAATACGATGTCGTTTATCACCCATTCACTGACCCCCGGCAATTCGCTCAGTTCCTCTTCCGATGCCACTTTTTTCACTTCTCCTGCCACATAATTGAGTACGCTCAAATAACCGCTGTACTGCAAAAAAGCATCATCTGACTGTATACATGCCAAAAATCCGAAATAGTTTGCTTCATCCTCTAAGATCACACCCTTCAGATGAGAAAACTCATGGCAGATCGTAGCCGCATCATTCATAATATACATGGTTGCATTGTAGTTTGCCTCCAACGTAAACGGAAAATAAATCCCGCACAGATACTGCTGGCTCATAAAGTCCGAGGCAGCAATTTTCTTCGGATTCGGATAATATCCGGAAAGATACGGATACTCTGTTCCGAGCTGCTGCATTGCCGTTTTGCACGCCGCATACATATCACCGCTGTATACCACATTTCCATCCGCATCCCGCTGCATTTCAGGGGCCAGTTCATTCGCTTTTCCAACCAGCTCCCGGTAAACCAGAAACAGTTCTTCCTTTCCATACGTCCGGTTGTCAAAGTATTCTTCCTCGACGGTCGGTGCATGGTAAAGCACAAAGCAGTTTAATGTCTCTGTTACCACCACCCAGGCGATCACCCAAAGCAGGAACTCATAGTATCCTCTGCGGAACCTTTTCATTCTTTTTCCCCGGAACAGAAATCCTGTCACAAAAAGCAGTGCCGCAAATATTATAACAAAAATGCCACAGTAAATCAGCATCTCCCCCACAGAAAAGGGAAATACCGACATCACTCTGGCAAGGGTATCCGTCCACAGCGGGAATACATACTGCCGATACCACGCCACTGCCGGTTTAAAAAACCATGACGCAAGGTTAAGCAGAGCAGACACAAAAAATATTGCAATTAAAATTTTAAATCTGATCTTTCTTCCCGTCTTCTGTATTTTTTTCATTGTTCTCCTTACGCTCTACTGCGGATTCTTGATACAGCAGCTGTCTGCGATCGTATTGCGAAGCTCGGCGAGGTCACCGCCATCCGGCTTACAGCCAATTACGAATACATAGGTAGAAACCGAATTTGTCATAACATTAAATCTGGTCTGATAATCAATGCCGTCCACCGAAAACACACCTTCAAAGGTCATATACGTATAATCACCCTTGGTCGCCATTGCAAAATTATCACCCGTATAGTTATACAGTCCCATCTGTCCCAAGATACTGGAGCAGCTCGTCATGTCAGTGATCGTCGCAAGTGCCTCCTTGCTGATCCCGGAAAGTCCGGTCACCGTATAGATAAATGCACGGTCATTCCGGTACAGGCTCTGCGTATCCGACTGCATCAGATCATTGCTGTAATCAAAGGTAAAATACAGGTTATCGTTTAAAAATGTCATTCCGTCCACATCCACATAAGAAAGTGTGACATCCGTTCCGTTGGCATGCATTGCGGTAAGATCTGTCTTATTGTCTTCATTTCCTGCTGCAACCGCCGTCTTTTCCTTAAACTTCATGTTATCCACCATGTAATCTCCGATTGCCTTCACCGTAGCTGCATCCATGGATGCATTACCAAAAATGAGATTCAGCTCCTGTTTTCCGTTTAACAGTGCATAGTACTCTCCCTGCCAGGTGTGCTGCTCTGCAACGCCATTGATCGTGGCCGTCTTGTTGAGCGGTGTATCAAAGCTGACAGACAGCGTACCATTTTTCCGGTTTGTGATCACCGGCTCTGTCGTCAGGTTGAATGCATCATTGTTGCCCCCCCACTTGATCTGTGCATCACTCAAAGTAACGGAATCTGTGATATTGGTGCTTCCGTCATCATTGGTGTAGATACAGCCCTCTTCCCCTGCTGCATAACCCGCAACATAAAGGAAATAACCCGATGCATCATAATACTGATATTCCGAATCCTCCGGCTCGCAGATAATATAATTATTCCAGTCATCCTCTGTCGCCACGCCACCGCGGTATCTGGTCGGATCGATCAGAGAAGCTGGCACCGGCATCTCCACTCCTGCCCGGTCAAAATCCATCATCAGGAAAGGAACGTCCGTTCCGTTGATATTTTCAGTAAATGTCTCCCCGATCTGATGCGAAGGGAGTGCTTCTTCCGTTTCTGCCTCCGTTGAACCCGCATTTACCGCTTCTTCTGTCCCCGCTGTCTGATCCGCTGCTTTCTGTCCACAGCCGCCGACAAGACCTGTCATCATTCCTGCTACCAACATTACTGCTACCAGTCTTTTTTTCATTCTATCTCAACCTTCCTTACTTTCATTTCAATATTTATTACAATTTTGTTACCAATTTTATAAAAAACTTTTTCACACGTTTTTTATTATATTACTCTTACCCACTTCAAATCAAGTTTCTTGGCAGAAAAAACACACAATTTCATAAAAATATCACATTTTCATTTGAATTTTTTCCAGATATTACCTTTTTTTGCTAATTTTTTTTATTTTCCTGCCGAAATACATAACAGAGTTATAATTTCAGAGTCAAACATTCCAGGGAGGGAATCTTATGAGTCTTACCATCAATGCCAATCATTCGTCATCTTATTATCTGAAGCGTTTTTATGCTTCCGACCGCAGCGCTGCCTCCACAGACAGTTATCGCAGTAAATCGTCCAATCACACTCTGGTGCTTGCCGACTCCGCAGCGTTAAAGAAAGCTGCCGAAGCACTGTCTGATATGGATTATGACAACAATGATGACGCAAACGGCGGCGATATTTACAACAGCGTCACTGCTTTTGTCAGTGCCTACAACAACTTTATGGATTCTTCCGCTTCTTCCGATTACAGTTATATCAAGAACCAGAAAAACCACATCCGTGATCTGATCGAGGCGCATTCCTCCGAACTGGAATCCATCGGTATTACGATCAATACCAAGGGAAAACTGGAAATCGATGAGGATGAGCTCGGAAGTGCCAAACTAAGCAAATTAAAACGGATCTTTTCCTCAAAGAACAATCTCTGTGACTCACTACAGAAATATGCAAATTCGGCTTTAAAATATGAAAAGAATCATGTACCAGTAAAAGCCGCTTCTTCCGGCAGTGGTACAGATACCACGCACACCACAGACGATCCCGCTGCTGCCTCTACTATGGCAGAACTGACCGGTGCAGTCATCGGTTCCCATGTGGATCTCGTGCTTTAATCCCGTACAGACTTCCCTCTTTTCCATTCACCCATGTGAAAAGAGGGATTTTTATTGACAAATTATTTTTTTGCTTATATACTTTATATATAAATTATTTATATATAAAGTATATGGAGGACAACATATGAACAGGGTAAGTTTACTGATCCTTGGGCTGATCCACGATCACCCGCAAAGCGCTTATGACCTGGTAAAGGAAATCCATAAGATGGGAATATCCGCAATCTTCCCCTGTGGTGAATCCACAATTTATATTTACAGCAAAAAACTGTCAGATAAGGGGCTGATTGAAAAAGCAGGTTCTGATGCCAACGGGAAAAAAACAATCTATCAGATCACAGCAAATGGAACCACCTTACTTACCGAAACGGTAGCCGAGATTACAACTCAATATGAAATTGAAAATTGCAGTTTTTCCATTGCGGCCGTCTTTTTAGATATTTTTCCCACAGGGAAACGGTGTGATCTGCTGCACCAGCGAATAGAGAGTGTTAAACAGACTTTATTCTATCTGCATGAAAGAAAAGAACATATTACGCAGGAGGCGGCACTGCCAAAATACCATGCCGCCTGCATGGAACGTCTGATCCATATCGCAGAGGGCGAGTTAGATGGCTGCCTCGCTTTATTAGACGCATTAAAACAGGAAGAAAGGAAGTGATCCCATGCCATCAGATTTTCATTTATTATATCCACCTGATTACGACAGAACGCGTGAAATCCCGATGAAGGATTTCAATTTTATCTCCTCTTTGCAGATTGACAGCATGATCATTCTGATCAAGGAGAGCTATCGCGGAGTCGCTGATCTGTCTTTGGAGAAATTTTTCTCCACTGATGCCACTGTTTTAGAATACCGTCTCGGCGTTGTCGCTGACCTGGTTGAAAATCCAGACTTATATGCCGCATTTTGCCGGGCGATCTCGATTATTTACAACATCAATGACCTGCGCCGCGCCATGGACAATGATTTCACCACAGATTCCGCCCTGCGCTCCGTGCGCTATCTGGAAATGTATCAGGAAATCGTAAATCTTTTTGCCGATGCCCTGAACAATGCCACGCTCCATTCCGACGGCATGAATAATTTTAAAAAGGAGATTGCCGCTATTACAGAGAGCAGCGAATATCAGAGTCTTAACTCCGAGCTTTCCAAAATGGAGATCAACTTCGGCTACATCAAAAGTGTCACGATCGGCGTAAATCTGGACGAAAATCTTCTTCCGAGGGAAGCAGGTCTGCTCTCCATCAATACCGAGCCATTCCGTCCCGGCACTCTGATGGACCGGCTCTTAAAAAAAGATTCAAATGACGGGCACACCTTTATGTCCGCACTCTATCCACTCGCAAAAGGTCTTCACGGCGAAGAATTGAAGGCATTAAACTACGGTATCAGCAATTCCCTGCAGACTGTTTTTACGAAGTCCTTACGTGAATTTGAGCCACTCGTTCAAAACTATTACCATGTAAATACAACAATGTTTATTGCCCTCTTAGACGACATCCGTTTTCTGACTGCCGGCGTCAAATTCATTCTCTCCATGCAGGAAAAAGGATTTTCCATGTGCCGGCCGCAGATCGCTCCCATGGCAGAAAAGCGCTGTGAACTGACGCATGTATACAATCCCATGCTCGCGGTCAAGTCCGTGGAGCCGACCATCGTGTCCAACTCTTTTCAACTGGATGAAAACGGACGTTTCTATCTGGTCACCGGGCCAAACCACGGTGGAAAATCGATTTTTGCCTACTCCATCGGCATGGCGCAGGCTCTGTTCCAGCTTGGGCTGTTCGTTCCGGCAGAAAGTGCCTGCATGAGTCCCGTTTCCGGCATCTACACACATTTTCCGTCTTCCGATGAGAACAATTACGGAAAAGGACGGCTGGAAAGTGAATGTGCAAGGTTAAGCGACATTATGGGACATCTGACCGATACCGACATGCTTCTCATGGATGAATCCTTTTCCAGCACCAGCGGTCTTGAAGCTTCCTACATTGCTTCCGAGGTTTTGACCGGTATCGGCATCATCGGATGCTGCGGACTTTTTGTCACGCACATCCATGATCTGACACAGCAGGTCGCCACATTCAATTCCAATCCGAAAAACAGCGGAAAGATCGACAACCTGGTCGCTGTTATGGAAAACAAAGAAACCGGTGCACGAAGCTATCGTGTGATCCGAACCACTCCGGACGGATTAAGCTACGCAAAAGATATTGCCGGGCGTTACGGACTAAGTCTGGACGGCATTCTTGCAAGGCATCCGGAGCTTTAAAAAAACAGCAGGTGCATCCCAAAATCGAATGCACCTGCTGTTTTTGTCTGTAAACATATTTCCTATTTTAAAGTAAACATCTTTACGATCTTATGAAGCTTATCCACATATTCCATATTGTTATTTACCAGATCATAGTTCGCGGTCGTATGCGATACAACTTCTGACACTTTCTCCGCCACATCGTTAACTCCGTTTGCAGCCTCATTAATCGTTGTGTCGATTCCTTCCACGGCAGTTGCGACCGTCTCGATACGTGTATTCAGTTCAGTAACTGATTCTTCCACATTGCTCATTCCGGACTCAAAGACTCCGGCATCCTCTTTGTACTGCTCTCCAATCTCACGGAAAGACTTATAATCCTCCAGCACAGTATTTTCCAGGAAATCAGTAGATGCATTAAGACTGTCTGTCATACTGTCCACAGCAGCCTTCACCTCTCTGATGATGGCATCAATATCTTCCACGGTCTGTGAAGTCTGGTTCGCCAGATTTCCAATTTCGGTTGCAACAACTGCAAATCCCTTGCCCGCTTCTCCGGCTCTTGCCGCCTCAATACTTGCATTCAGTGCAAGCAGACTGGTCTGTGAGGAAATCGCACGGATTGAATCCGTAAGTTCATTGATCTTGTCCACCGATTTTGAACCTTCAATTGCTTCATCCGTTTTCTGTTTTACCTCATTGTACATCTCTTCCGTACGGCTGGTTGCCTGCTGCGTTGTCTCCTGCATATTGTTTGCACGCTGCATAACTTCTCTTGAACTTTCCGCCCCGTTTCTCGAAAGCTCGGAGATTGCCGCTGCTTCATTCTTCATCTGCTCGATCTGCTCATTGATATTATCTGTCGTTGCAGACGTTTCTTCCATACTTGCCGCCAGTTCCTGTGTGGTTGCAGAATTGTCCGTGCAGACCGTATTGATCTCATTACTGCTGCCCTTTAACCGTTCGGTATTCATCTGCAACTGCTCGCATGCCTCATTGATATCTCCGACGATCTCACGCAGATTTTTGCGCATCTCATGTGTTGCACGGCTGATGGCTCCGACTTCATCTCTCCTGCGGTACAGTTTATCCATATTCTGATTCGGGCGGAAGTGGAATCTGGAAGTATCCACGAGGATTCCCGCCATCTTTTCCAGCGGTTTTGCAATCCGCAGTGCAACCCGGTATGCGCAGATCATCGAAATAAGCACCAGCACAATCGCTGCTCCCACTGCTCTTGTGGTAAGCATCCTTGATGTGGAAAGTATTTCCTTTTCCTCCGCAGTCATCACGATGATCGCATGGTCATCTGTGATCGCATATGCAGCATACTTCATGTCTCCGTTATATTTGTATTCCTCGACATCGTTAGCCGGAACATTTCCGGAGGCAAGTTCATCCGCCACCTTCTGAACGACAGTACTTGTCGTCGGCGTTCCGATCTTGTCAGCTTCCGGATGATACAGAATATCCCCGTTCTCATCTGTCATGTAAATATATGCGGAATCCACACCCTCGAGCTTCACATCACTAAATATTTCCTGATACAGTTCATCGGTTCCTTCTGCATGTGCAAGCGAATTGTTCATTATGGTAGCATAGGCTTCCGCCACATTCAGCATATTGTTTTTTGCCTGTCCGGAAATTGCCGAACTGAATCCCGGTACTACCAGAAGCAAAACAACAACAATGTCAAGCGCCACTGCTATGGATACCGTGTTGCTGATCGTACCTCTTAAGGAATGCAGAAAATTTATCTTCTGCTTTTCCTGCCTGTTTGTCTCTTTCTCTTCCATAGGTAAACCTTCCTTCCTACTCTGTAATACATTTATTATAGTACACATGTGCCAATCAAATCAATACGTTATTCTACTTTTCCCGACATTTTTCACAAAAAGGAAAAGAGCTTCCGGTGTGATTTTTCCGAAAACCCTTTCCTTTCATCTGTAATCTGAATGAAATCTTATAAATCTGCCAGTACATGCATGGCATGCCTCGGTACAAGTATTCGCGCATGCTCGTCCAGATAAGCCGCACGCCATTCATCTTCTTCAACTGTCTCCGCATATTCAAACGCCGCTGCAAAAAAATGATCGATCTCTGCCACGCTGCATTTGGTCATATCCACAACAAGATAAAACATATCCTTTTCCGTACAGAACATTGCATGTTCATATCCACTAAAGTCAAGCGAACGGGTAAACGCAATAGCTTCAGCGATCGTATGAAAGCCAAGTACCGCAATCTTTTTTTCCGCCAGCTCCGAAACAGTATCCTCCGCTCCCTTTCGGTCAGAAAACGTCAATGCAACCGCATTATCCGGAAGGCAGACTGCCTGCACTGTCTTCGCACCGCCTCCCACGAAACAGCCTGTTTCCTCTTCGACAAGATCTAAAATCTCATTCAGGAAAGACTGTGCTTTCTGCGTATTGGAAAAAATATCATTTATTCCAAGACCATACTGTTTCATTTCCTCTTCCGTAACTACACATTGAATATCATTTCCATTGATCATCTTAAATTTCATAGCATCACACTTTCCGCATCCCTTCCCACAGATGCTGGTTAATATTCAAAATGCTGCATAGATTTTCTATTATTATTTTACCACAATTCGCAAATATTTTTAAGTATTTTTTGATAGTTTAATGTATTTTTAACATTTTCCTGTTCTTTTATCATTTTTAAGGGTTGTTTCAATAAACTTTTTTGTTTCATACAGATCAGCGCAAATAACCACACTCTTTTGCCGCATTTCATCGGTCGGGGGCATCAGATCCGGCACCATGATCGGATGCATGCCAGCCGCATGGGCAGAACGTATCCCGTTATAGGAATCTTCGATTGCATATGCCTGCCCCGGCTCTACGCCAAGTTCCCTGCATGCCATCAGATAGATATCCGGTTCCGGCTTGCTTCGCTTTAAAAGATCTCCACCGATGACCACATCAAAATAACCGGTCAGCCCGTCCTGATCCAGTTCTGAGAGCACCGCCTCCCGCCTGGTAGACGATGCCAGCCCGATCCGTAATCCGTTTTTTTTCAGATACTCCAGTATTTCACGGATACCTGGTTTTAGCGGCACTTCTTTTTCGATCGCATGATAAAAATAAGCACGCATCTCCTCTTTGTAAGTCTCATATGGAAAATCTGCCCCATAGTGGTCAAGGAAAATCTGCCTTGAAACCTCATAGGTCGTACCAAGACATTTTCGGCAGACCTCATCTGTCCCCTCAATACCATGTCTTTTTCCGGTATCTGCCCATCCTTCCAGCACCAGCCACTCGGTGTCAAAGATCACACCATCCATGTCAAATACTACTGCTTTCATTTTTATCCTCCAAATTTTCTTCTGATCTTCTCCTGGAATTTTATTTTACGCCCTGTCATTTTTCCCGGAATTCTTTTTATCCTGTTCATTGCTCCGCCACATGCGGTATTTCGTATAAACGAGAAGTATAATCCCTGCCGCGATCACAAGCCAGAACACGACCGGGCTGCTGTAAATATTCCACACATCACACACCGCGGTGTAAGTGGTCATACACATAAAAAGCACCTTCATCCCGAGTGCCAGCCGAACTGCCCACCGTCTGTTTTTCTGTGTCGCCGGGATCAGTATGTTCCAAACCGCAGGATAATGCTCCATAACCGTAAACAGCAGGTACAGTCCAGCTACAACCAGACAGGTAACTACGGTGTTAAACAATCCTGCTCCCGCTGTTTTAAAATAATACATTTCCAGTACAATGCCAGCCACAGCCCCTGCTGCTGCGGTCAGTTCCAGCAGACATACCGCTGCTGTTATCTTTTTCGGATGCATGTTGTCTCCTCATTTCCGTTTTTATTTACATGATTTTTGTCTGCACTCTTTCCATGATTTCAAGCGTGCGTCACATACGCCCATGATAGCATTTTTTTCTCATTGGCACAAGGCACGGCTGCAATTGCATTTCGGGCAGCAATATGCTACATTTAAAGTGGCAGGCATTTTTTTGTTCTGCAATCTTAAGTAAAAGGAGCTTATTATAATGGAAGAAAATACAAAAACTGAAACTATGGATGACTACAGGGATGAGCTGGAAGCTTCCTTCCGCACGATCCACGAGGGCGATATCTTAACCGGAACCGTGATCTCCGTTTCCGAGGAGGAAGCAACTCTGGATCTCAAATATTATGCACCGGGCATCATAAAGGTATCCGAATTTTCCAACGATCCGGACTTTTCCATCCTGGAAAATGTCCATGTCGGTGACACATTAGAAGCAACCGTTATAAGCCGTGATGACGGCGAGGGCAATATCCTGCTCTCCATGCGCGAAGCGAATGATATGCTCGCCTGGGATAAATTCAGGGAATATCTGGACAACGAGACTACCCTGCAGGTAAAGGTAAAAGAAAGTGTACCGAGCGGCGTAGTTGCCTATCTGGACGGCATTCGCGCATTTATTCCGGCTTCCCAGCTTTCCTTAAACTATGTTGAAGATACCACTCCGTACATCGGTAAGGAACTGGATGTCCGCGTGATCACCGCAGATCCTGCGAAGGAAAAACTTGTGCTCTCCGCAAAAGTTGTCGCAAAGGAAAAGGAAATTGAAGAACGCAATCACCGGATTTCCATGATCGTTCCGGGCAGCGTCATGGAGGGAACCGTAGAGACCCTGATGCCTTACGGTGCCTTTGTAAATCTGGGTGACGGTTTAAGCGGTCTGGTTCACGTATCCCAGATCTGCGAACGCCGGATCGGAAAACCGTCTGAGGTCTTAAAAGAAGGTCAGAAAGTCAAAGTAAAGGTTTTAAATACCGATAACGGCAAGATCAGTCTCAGCATGCGTGCACTGGAAGAGGAAATGGTCGATACCTCCGCAGATGAAGCGGAAAGCATCTCAAAATATACTTCGGACGAAGCGGCATCCACCAGCCTCGGTGATCTGCTCAAAAACTTGAAGCTGAAATAGAATCCATACAAACGGGGAGCGGGATACGTTTTGTACAACGCGCCCATCAAAAAATGCAGTCACATGAATAACAACACATCATGTGACTGCATTTTTATTTCAGTTTATTCTTGATCCGCTGCAGTGCATTATCAATCGCCTTCGGCGATTTCTCCATGACCTCGGCGATCTGAACATAATTCATGCCCTGCATATAATATGCGAGGACTTCCTTTTCCATATCGCTTAGGCTCATTTTGATCCGTTCCTTGATCTGCGCGACATTTTCCTGATCGATTATCATCTGCTCCGGATTTGTCTCAAGCAGTTCTCCGATGCCGCCGCTCTCCGGTTCGGAAAGTGAGATATAGGAATTGAGCGGCGCATGCTTCTTACGGTTAGACGCTTCTATCGCGGTATACATCTGTCTGGAAATACAGATCTCCGCAAAATGATAAAAGCTGCTGTCCTTTTCTGTCTTATAATCCCGCACTGCCTTAAACAGTCCGATCATCCCTTCCTGGATCAGGTCATCTGTATCCCCACCGATCAGGAACATGACCTTTGCCTTTTTCTTCACCAGCCCTTTATACTTATCCATAAGATAATCCATGATCTCATTCTGCCCGTCCCGCAGACGCGAGATCAGTTCCTCATCCGAACACTCCCACTTTTCCGGCATCGTCCCCTCCTTGGTCCTGCTGCTCATTTTTCTGCCATTTTTAACTCATACGCTGTCTTACGATCTCAAAGCTCAAAACACCACATGCAACCGAAGCATTAAGTGAGTCGATATCCCCACGCATCGGAATGGATGCGATAAAATCACAGTTCTCCTTTACCAGTTTACCAACGCCTTCGCCTTCATTTCCGATCACAAGTCCGATCGGTCCCTTCAGGTCCAGATCATACATATTGGTTCCACCCATGTCCGCACACACAAACCAGATTCCCTTTTCCTTTAATTCCTTAATTGTCTGCGTCAGGTTGGTCACCTTTGCAACCGGCGTATAGTTAATGGCTCCGGCAGATGCCTTTGCGACCGTTGCCGTAAGTCCGACTGCACGTCTTTTGGGAATAATGACACCATGCGCACCGGCGAGATTTGCCGTTCGGATGATCGCACCGAGATTGTGCGGGTCCTCAATATTATCAAGCAGAATCAGAAACGGCGGTTCCCCTTTTTCTTCTGCACGCTCCAGAATATCTTCAACAGTCGCATAGCCATAGGCTGCCGCCATTGCGATCACACCCTGATGTTTTTTTGTCTCGGAAAGCTGATCCAGGCGTTCCTTTGTTACAAAATTCACAATCGTATCATGTTTTTTGGCTTCCCGCAAAATTGACTGTACCGGACCGTCCTTGCAGCCCTCCAGTACAAAAAGCTTGTCTATGGTTCTTCCGGAACGAAATGCCTCAAGAACCGCGTTTCTTCCTTCTATCTTTAATTCTTCGATTTCCATTCTAATCTCCCTGTTCCTCATCTATGGTCTTTCCGGTTTTTGCATCATAATGGGCAAGACCGCATTTTACCAGTTCCACCAGGCGTTCAAAATCATCCTTTACATACAGATAGCCCATGAGTGCCTCAAATCCGGTCGCACGCCGGTAATCCGACATCGTCGCATTTTTGGCCATGGTCGGTGATTTTGCATTGCGTCCTCTGCGAAACACGTCACTCTCCTCCTCAGTCAGTTCCGGCTCGATCGCATGCATCATCTCGGACTGCGCATGCGCTTTCACAAGCTGACTGGTGGTCTGATGGAGTTTTCCCGCCTTTGTGTTTCCCCTGCCGACTACAATAGAACGGATCACCAGATCATATATTCCATCTCCGATATAGGCAAGTGTCAGCGGCGAATACGTCCGGATATCCACATCTCCAAGTTCAAACTGTTCCTTAATATATGCGTTTATGCCCTTTTCCATTTTACGCCCTCTCTGGTGTCCTCCAGCACAATCCCCTTCTCAAGCAGGATATCTCTGATCTCATCTGCACGTGCAAAATTCTTTTCTTTTCTTGCTGCCTGACGCTCTGCGATCAGTTCCTCAATCTCAGTATCCAGAATCTCTGCCTTTCGTTCCACACGGATACCAAGAACACCACACAGGGTATTTAAGCGGTCATACAATGTCTCCAGGTATTCTCTGCTGTTCCCCGAAGAAGTATTGGAGTTGGCATATTTTACCAGTTCAAAAACCGCAGATACCGCATCTGCTGTATTTGCATCATCCTCCATTGCCGCTTCAAATTTCTTTACAAAATCTTCGGTTGCCGCAAAAGCTGCCTTTTCCTCATCCGTCATATGCTCCGTCTTTGCTGCCCCGCTTAAATGCTTTAAGTTGTCTGCTGCCGTAAGCACACGCTCCAAACCGCTCTTTGCCGCATCCATCAGTTCTGCACTGAAGTTAAGCGGTGTCCGGTAATGCGCACTCAGCATGAAAAAGCGAAGTACCTGAAGATCATACTTTTCTCCGATCTCACGGACTGTAAAAAAGTTTCCAAGCGATTTTGACATCTTCTGATTGTTGATGTTGAGAAATCCGTTATGCATCCAGTAATGGGCGAACGGAACGCCGTTTGCCGCCTCTGACTGTGCGATCTCATTTTCATGATGAGGAAAGATCAGATCCTCTCCGCCGGCATGGATATCTATGGTATCGCCAAGATATTTTTTTGCCATGACCGAGCACTCGATATGCCAGCCCGGACGGCCTTCGCACCACGGAGATTCCCAGTACGGCTCACCGTCTTTTTTCGGTTTCCACAAAACAAAATCAAGCGGATCTTCTTTCAGATCCCCGGTCACCTTGATACTGCGGTGACCGGCCTCCAAATCGTCAATATTTTTATGGGAAAGCTTTCCATAGCCCTCAAACTTACGTGTGCGGTAATAAACCGTGCCATCCGCAGCAGCGTAGGCATAGCCTTTCTCGATCAGTGTCTGTATCATCTCGATCATTCCGTCAATTTCCTGTGTGGCAAGCGGATGCGTGGTAGCCGGCTTTAAATTTAAATCTGCCATGTCCTTTTTGCACTCCGCAATAAACCGTTGGGAAACCGCTTCCGCCGTCGTTCCCTCTTCGTTCGCCTCTTTGATGATCTTGTCATCAACATCGGTAAAATTGGATACATAATTGACCTCATAGCCTTTGTATTCCAGATAGCGGCGGAATGTGTCAAAAATGATCATCGGTCTTGCATTTCCGATATGAATATAGTTGTATACGGTAGGTCCGCATACATACATTCTCACTTTTCCCTCTTCAATCGGTTTAAATTCTTCTTTTTTTCTTGTCAATGTATTAAATATCTTCATGGGTTCCTCCAACCTGATTTTCTTATTTACTGTTTTCCCCTGCCTGTTCCATCTGACGCTTCTGGCATTTTTCATGTGCTTCCCTGAGTGCCTTTAATTCTTTTTCCAGATCGATCACTTCATTGCACAGTGCAGAATTTTCTTTCTGCAGCAGATCAATATCCTCCTTGACCGGATCCGGAAGATGGATCTGATCCATATCGTTGCGCGGTACTTTTTCATTATCCCGCTTCACGATCCTGCCCGGCACACCGACCACCGTACAGTTTGGCGGTACCTCCTCGATCACAACACTACCCGCACCGATCTTGGAATTTTCACCAACCGTAAAGGAACCGATGATCTTTGCTCCCGCACTGACCATGACATTGTCCTCCAGTGTCGGATGCCGCTTACCGGTCTCCTTTCCGGTTCCGCCCAGTGTAACACCCTGATAAAGTGTCACATTATCTCCGACGACCGCAGTTTCTCCAATGATAACACCGGAGCCATGGTCGATAAAAAATCCTTTTCCGATCGTTGCTCCCGGATGGATCTCAATACCGGTTCTCCTTGCCGCACGCTGCGAAATATAACGAGCCCAGAAATAATGCCCTTTTAAATACAGTTTATGCGCCCTGCGGTAACTTAACATGACCCAGAATGTCGGATAAAGTAAAACCTCTGCCGAACTCTTGATTGCCGGGTCCCTCTCTTTTATCACCTGAATTTCCTCCTTTATGTACCGAAAAAATCCCATCTAAAACGCTTCCTTTCTGTCTCATGCAGTTCATCCTGCTGTTATATCTAATGCCTGTGGGTGCCACTTTGTGAATAAAAAAGCGGATAACTTCTCATTAGAGACGAAGTTATCCGCGGTTCCACTCTATCTAAAAGATATCTGTCATATCTTTCCCTCTCTTACGTAACGTGTAATCTACGTATCAGACTACTGCATCTGCCTTCATCTGATCTGCTCCCGGATGCACTTTCAGAAAAACTCTGCAAAAACTGCTCTCAGCCGGTGACAGCTTCTCTCTTGTGCAGACATTTTCTCCTACTCTTTCCGTTCCCTGCATTTTTCTTTTATTCTCACACAAGTTTACGCAATATAACAGCATTTGTCAAGAATTTTTTATCATTTTCGTTGCCTTGACTTTTTAAAGGAAACGCTATAATGAAAGCAAAATAAGACTGACCGGACTTTCCGCTACTGCACTTAAATTCCACCTTCTATCTGCAGCCGCCGCAGCCGGCACAGCCGCCTGCGGTGCCGCCAACCAGAACACTGTTTTCATATATGGAAGACAATGCGCAGATCGCCTGCGCGGAAATCCCCTGCTCCGTTCCGGTAAAACCAAGTCCCTCCTCCGTTGTCGCCTTAATATTGACCTGTCTTTTTTCCAGATGCAGCACCTCTGCCACATTATTTTCCATCTGCTCGATATAAGGGCGCAGCTTCGGCTTCTGCGCGATCACCGTCGCATCAATATTATCGATCACATAGCATTCCTTTTCCAGAAGTTCTCCCACATGAGCAAGAAGTTTCATACTTGATATTCCCTTATATGCAGGATCAGTATCCGGAAAATGTTTTCCGATGTCACCAAGTGCTGCTGCGCCAAGCAGCGCATCCATAATGGCATGCAACAACACATCGGCGTCTGAATGCCCAAGCAGTCCCAGATGATGCGGAATCGTAACTCCTCCTATGATAAGGTCTCTTCCCTCGACCAGTTTATGCACGTCATAACCCATTCCTACTCGCATAAGTTTTTCCTTTCTTTTTCTTATCTTAAAGCGCTTCCACATCGACAAGCAGCTCATTTACCTGTTCTTCTGTTGTTGCCCAGCTTGTACAGAAACGTACCAGTGCATGCTCCGCATCGGTATATTTTTCAAAGGAGTAGCTGTACTTTTCTCCAAGCTTCTTTAAATCACGAACCGGCAGAACAAAAAACTGCTGATTCGTCACGGAATCCATATAACTCTGATAGCCTTTTTTCAAAAATACGGCCTTTATTTTTTCGGCAAGAACATCTGCATGGCGTCCGAGCTCTTCATAGCGGTCACCCTCCATCAGCACTTCGTACTGGATGCCAAGCAGCCTGCCCTTCGCCAACATGCCTCCCTGCCGCTTGATCATATAGCGGAAATCTTTTTTCAGTCTCTCATCTGTGATGACAACGGCTTCTCCGAATAACGCTCCCGCTTTTGTCCCGCCGATATAAAATACGTCACTTAATCTGGCATAATCCGCAAGCGTAAGATCATTTTCCTCTGCACCAAGTCCGTATGCCATTCTCGCCCCGTCCACAAAAAGAAACAGATCAAATTTGCGGCATACTTTATAAATTGCTTCTAATTCCGTTTTTGTATACAGTGTACCAAATTCCGTTGGATTTGATACATAGACCATACCCGGCTGTACCATATGCTCTGCGTTCCCTGCCGAAAAATGTTCCCTGCAGCAGGCCTCCACCTGTTCTGCTGTTATCTTTCCATTGGTATTTGCAAGTGCGATCACCTTATGTCCGGTCGCCTCGATCGCACCGGTCTCATGAACATTGATATGCCCGGTATCTGCGGAGATCACTCCCTGCCACGGTCTTAATGCTGCCGCGATGATGGTTGTGTTTGCCTGGGTTCCGCCTACTAAAAACTGTACATAGGCGTCCTTATTTTTACACTTTTCAAGAATCATCTGACGTGCTCTTTCGCAGTGTTCATCTTCCCCGTATCCGGTTGTCTGTTCCATGTTTGTCTCGGCTAACATCTCGATGATCTTCGGATGCGCACCCTGTGTATAATCACATTCAAAATGTATCATTTGTTTTCCTCCTTTTCTGCCCTGTCTCTCTTTTGCAGACATGGGCGAAGCCAACTACCATAACATAATAGGACATTTTGCGCAAAATGAAAAGTCCCCACTCCGGAATTGCACTTTTTTCCACTCTATGATAACATACATAACAAGTATGTAAATCAAAATAAGGAGTTTTCCATGAACAAGAAACGCAGATTTTTTATCATTTTGCTTTTAATCCTGCTTTTGTTCATCTCTGTCTGTTCGGGTATCCTGTTCGGCAGTGTGAACGTAGGGTTTTCCGATATCTGGGCAGTTCTGACCGCCAAAGATACCTCATCCACCGCCTGCACCCTGTTAAAGACTGTGCGTATCCCGCGCGTCTTCGGCGGTCTTTTTGCCGGCGCCGGTCTTGCCTGTGCCGGAGTGATCCTGCAGGGTGTGATGAACAATTCTCTTGCAAGTCCAAACACGATCGGAGTCAATTCCGGTTCCGGCTTTGCTGTCATGCTCGCCATGATCTTTTTTCCTGCGAATTCCACAGCACTTCCAATCTTTGCATTCCTTGGCGCACTGCTCACCACACTTGCGATCTTTCTTCTCGCATCGCTCTCTGACAGCTCGCGCACTACGATCATTCTTGCCGGCATCACCGTTTCCACTTTCCTGAATGCTGCGATCAACACAGTAAAGCTGTTAGATACCGATATTACGATCAACCTGACTTCTTTTCTGATTGGAACGCTCTCGGGGCTCACTGCACAGCGGATACTGCTGCCCGGTTTCTGCATCATCGGCGCTTTTTTGCTTGCCATGCTGCTTTCTGTTCCGCTCAACCTGCTCGGACTCGGTGATGATATCGCACATTCACTCGGACTGCATGTTTCACTCACGCGCTTTTTGCTGTTAGTGCTCTCAAGCGTGCTTGCCGGCTGTGTCGTAAGCTACGCCGGTCTCCTCAGCTTCATTGGCCTTGTCGTTCCACACATCTGCCGCAGGCTTTTCGGAAATGACGCGCGGTTTCTGCTGCCCTGCTCCGCTCTGCTCGGTGCGAGCTTCGTGATCCTGTGCGATCTTGTGGGACGTATTTTATTTGCACCGTTTGAATTGCCCGCCGGCATTATCATGTCCTTTATCGGCGGTCCGTTTTTCTTATATCTCTTATTAAAAAAGAAAGGAGGGCGAAGAGTCCATGCTTGAGTTTTCCCATGTGTCGGCATCCTGCCAGCATACAAAGATCCTCTCCGATATTTCCGTTTCTTTTGCTTCCGGCGAAATCACCACGATCGTCGGACCGAACGGCTGCGGAAAAACAACTCTGGTACAATGCCTAAACGGCATTTCCAAAGTAACTTCCGGTCAGATTTTCTTAGAGCATGAAGATCTCCTTAAAATTCCGCTGCGCGAACGGGCAAAGCGCATCTCTTTCCTGCCGCAGGTGCGAACGATCATCCCGACTCTTCCGGTTCGGACACTGGTAGAACACGGGCGCTTTCCGCACCTTGGCTTTTCAAGACAAAAAACAGATGAAGACCGCAAAATTGTCGCCCGCGCCATGGAATTTACACACGTGGACGCTTACGCCGACCAGTATGTGGACACGCTTTCCGGCGGCATCCGCCAGCGTGTTTTTCTTGCCATGATCCTCGCCCAGGACTGTGAGTATATCGTGCTCGACGAGCCGACCACCTATCTCGATTTTATCGGACAGCGGGATTTTCTCTCATTGATCCGCTCTTTAAAGGAGAACGGAAAGACCGTCATCTTAATCCTCCATGACTTAAATCAGGCTCTTAGCCTTTCCGACCACCTCGTGGTTATGCAGGAACAAAGGATCGTTGCGACCGGGACTCCGGATACCTGTATCCAAAGTCATATCCTTGAAGATGTCTTCCGCGCTTCCTTAAAACAGTTTCACGACAAAGACGGAACCTACTACTTTTTCGAGTAGTGTCCCGTCTTTTTTTCTTCCTGATTTTCTATTTTTTTGAACCAAACCGCCGTTTTTTCAACACGGTTCCTGCTGCCCGTCCAGAAGCTGCAGCCCTGCCGTCTCACCGATCACAATGACTGCCGGCGTCTTTATCCCTGCTGCTTTTACTTTATCCGCAATATTATGTAATTTTCCACGCACCTCCTGCGTACTTCTATCGGTATTCTGTCTGACCACTGCTGCCGGTGTCTCGCCGTTTTTTCCCGCTGCGATCAGTTTGTCCGCGATTGCTGACAGATTTCCAATTCCCATCAGAAATATCAGCGTTCCATGAAGTGCTGCCAGATTTTCGATATTCTCCGGCAAGCCGTCTTCTGTTCCCGCCGTATGTCCGGTAATCACATGAAAACTGCGGGCAAGCCCACGATGTGTGACCGGAATGCCCGCTCCCGCAGGCGCCACGATTGCAGACGTAGTTCCCGGAATCTCCGTTACCGGGATTTTTGCCTCACGCAGGGTAATCATCTCCTCACTGCCCCTGCCAAAGACAAACGGATCACCGCCTTTTAAGCGCACCACCCGTTTTCCTTCTCTGGCTTTCTGCACTAACAGATCATTGATCTCCTCCTGACGAAAGCTGTGTCTGCCGCTCCGTTTTCCAACATAGATCTGTTCACAGCTTTCAGAAACATGGGACAACAGACGCTCATCGATCAGATCGTCATAGATAAGCACTTCCGCACGCCGCAGAGTATTCAAACCCTTCACCGTGATCGCGTCATATGCGCCACAGCCGGCTCCGACCAATGCGACACTGCCTGTCCTTTTCTTTTCCTGTTTTCCTGCTGCCGCATCTAAACGTTCCTGCATCTCTTCCCGGGTAAGCGGGCGTCCCTGTTCCAGACAAAAGAGCGCCGCTTCTTTTAAAACGGCTGCCCTTACCCTGCCATCCGGGATTCCCCGTTTGACCGGCTCCCGGAACGCAGCCAGCATATCCAGTATTTCTTCCATATTTTCCGGCAGGGCTGCTGCAAGACGGCTTCTAAAATATGCCGCTGTCATCGGGCTTGCGCCTTCCGTGGAAATTCCCGCACAGAACTTTCCTTCTTTGACCAGTGAAGGAAAGATAAAACTGCACTTCTCCTGGTCGTCCACCACATTGACAAGTATATTCTTTTCTTTGCACAATGCGCTGATGTGTGCGTTGAGTTTCCCGTCATCCGTCGCGGCGATCACAAAACACTTTTCCTCCACATCCGTATCCTGAAACGGACGTTCCAGACAGATCAAGTCCGGATCTGCCTTCAAATCCTCTGCAATATACGACGCAACTACGATCAGCCTTGCTCCGAACGGCTTTAATTTTTCAATTTTGTGAGCAGCAATTCTGCCGCCGCCCACTATCAGTCCCTCTTTTCCTTTCAGTTCCACAAAAAACGGAAAATATCCCATCTGTTACTCCTCCGGATAAAGAATATCTGCGAGCTGCTTATATGCTTCGCCCCATTTTGCATTCGGCTTCAGATTGAAAAGCCGTTTATCCAGCACATAATAATGTCCGTTTTTCACTGCGGAAAGACTGTTCCATGCCGGATTGGAGATCAGCATATCCTGTACATTCTGCATTGCGGCATCCACATCATTTCCCTGAACTGTCACGAAAATGTACTGCGGGTCTGCCGCAATGATCGCTTCCATACTTAAGTCGTCGAGAAGTCCGGCATCACTGTCCGCGATATTCACGCAGCCCAGATCCGCAAGCATCTCCCCACAGACATTTCCTTCACTGCCCTTTGCTTTTACATTACTTGACGCGGCACGCAAAAAAAGAACTGTCGGTGCGCTTCCGTCCACACGTTTTTTCGTTTCTTCGATCTGTGCCTGTACATCCAGACCGTTTTTCTCATAGAGATCCTTACGTCCGGTGATCGTTGTACAGATATCAAGCATCTTCAGATAATCATCAAAATTGGATACATCAAAATAGGCAACCGGAATTCCCGCCTGATTTAAGACATCCTCCAGCGCCAGATCACCATCGGTGTTGGAACTTGCCAGTACAAAGTCCGGATTTGCTGCGATCAGCTGTTCCACATCCGGCTCCAGGATACTGCCAAGATTAACCACATCTTCTCCAAGATCCAGATTCAGGCTCTCCCAGGAATCATTTGCCGCTGCCACAACATCCCCTCCTGCGAGCTGCCACACATCGGTAAAGCTTCCGATCAGTGCCGCCACACGCTGCGGATGATCCACAGTCACCTCACGCCCAAGGGCATCCGTAAAAGTCACTGCTCCGGTCTGCTCCGTCTCTGCAACCTGTTCTGTTGCAGCTGTCGTATCCTCTACTGCTGCCTCCGTCGCCTGACTTTCTCCCTCTGCATCTGTCTGCTTTAATGTTTCCTGTCCCGCGCTTCCACAGCCTCCAAGCAAAGTCACTGCTGCAAGCACTCCTGCCATCCATCTGTTTCGTTTTTTCATGATAATTGCTCCTCATCCTTTGTTACTTTTGTTTGCCTGTAATTCCTATCGGCTTTGTGGGATTATACCATTTTTCCGGAGCGGATGTCAATTCAAAATCGGGTTGCTTTTTAAATAGTACACGGACTCACCTTGGCGGATTACATCTGGAACACGGTGTCAGTCCCATGGATATTGCAGTCTCCAAACTCACCTCATGGTCACTCTTTGCCAGATACTGACATCCCGCCGAATGATATTTCGATCCCGTATCCGTAATATGTACGGTAACTCCGCTTCCACTGTCTACCGGTGCAGGTGCCGGTGCCGGCGCCGGGTTACTGTCCGCATTGCTTACTGCCTGTCCCCCGTTTCCGGATGCATCCGAATTTCCACCGGTACTTCCCGGATTATCCTCTGCCACAGCTGCATTTGACGCCGCTGCCGGCGACGCCAGCCGCGCCATTACCGTCAAGATCCCGCTCGATTGGGACACCTCCAAGCCGTACACCCTGACCGCAGGCACGATCCTGTTCTCCGGCAACGGCAAGAGCGTCGGCTCGCACCGCGGCGATCTGACCACCATGGGCACCAGCGTGCCGTACATTGCCAACTCCAATGCTTTCCCGCTCTGCACACTGCCTGACATCACCATCCCCGTGCAGGCTGCCGCAGAGGTCGGCGTGACCTTCAACGTCACCGACGATGAAGCTGCCGCCGTCTCCGGCTGCAAGATCGAGCTCTACCGCGCCGATACCAAGGATTCCCGCACACTGGAAACCACCGACACGAACAGCACCATCAGCCTGACCAAGGGCGACTGGACCTACACCGTCACCAAGGACAGCTATCTGACCGTCAGCGGCAAGCTGACCGTCTCGGCCGCTGCGACTGTTGATGTCACCATCACCAGGCTCACCGGTATCCGCGTCAAGAGCCTGCCCGCCAAGACCACCTACGTCGCAGGCGCAACGCTCGACCTGACCGGCTTCGCCGTCGAGGGCGTCACCAGAAGCGGCGCGGTCGATATTGACCGCAAGCTCGTCACCGTCTCGCCCATGGAGCTGACCACTGTTGGCCAGCAGACCATCACAGTCACCTACGGCAGTCTCACGACCACCTTCCCCGTCGT
>OIZA01000388.1_pt1 | contig 24152 bp, 22 predicted proteins | sample 1588381 | NCBI WGS metagenome assembly OIZA01 (sample SAMN03283277) | human gut metagenome | biome: human-associated habitat; material: feces | host: Homo sapiens | place: Peru | collected 2012 | reverse complement strand
CCCGCCATGGGAAAAGAGTGACCTTCTCTGTCTGTCAGGGTCGTATGCAGATACAGAAAACCACCACACTCCGCCACTGTGGGCAGGCCGCCTGTGACGGCCTCCCGGATCGCCGTACGCATGGCATCGTTTTCGCTTAGCTGTCCGGCATACAGTTCCGGGTATCCGCCACCCAGTAACATTCCGTGAATGTTTTCCGGCAATGCATGGTCATGCAGCGGAGAAAAATACACCAGTTCCGCTCCCTCCTGTTCCAGCAGGCGCAGATTCTCTTCATAATAGAAGCAAAAAACTTCATCCCGGGCCACAGCGATCCGCGGACGCAGTGTTTCGCCATCTTTCGTGAAATTCGGTTCTCCTGCTGCCGCTTCATGGCATTCCTTTTCCAGTTTGAGAGTTCCCGCTGACACCTCATCCTCCAGCGGCTCCGCCTCTTCTGCAATCTGCAACAGCTTTGCAATATCTACAGTCTCCCTTAGGTTTTCCGCTGTCATACGGATCTGTCCTTGCAGATCCTCCAGTTCTCCCGGCATGCACAGACCTAAGTGTCTGCTGGCAATCTGCAGGTCCTTATTTTCCGGGAAATATCCCAGTACCGCGATACCAAGTTCTTCTTCCGCCAGGGATTTCAGGATTTCATAGTAGGCCGCAGACATCCGGTTGAAAATCACTCCACGGATCAGATGTGCCTTATCGTAAGCCAGGAATCCAGCGATCAGAGGGATCACCGATCTTCCCATGCCCTTCGCATCCACCACCAATACCACCGGGGTCTTTGTAACCTTAGCCAGATGATAGGAGGAGCCTTCCTCCCTTATGCCGCCCAGCCCGTCATACAATCCCATGACGCCCTCCATGACCACAAGTTCCCCTTCCCGGCGATCCTTCAAAAACAGCTTCTTTGTGCCGTCCTCTCCGGTGAAAAAGGTATCCAGATTCCTTGCGGGAATCCCCAGCACCTGTCTGTGGAACATGGGATCGATATAATCCGGGCCGCATTTACAGGAAGAGATATCCTCTCCGTTTTCCTTAAATATCTGCAACAGACCACAGGTGATCGTAGTTTTGCCGCTGCCGCTTTTCGGGGCTGCGATCATGATGCGTCGTATTTTCTTTTTCTCTGCTCCGGCCATCTCTGTCCCTCTCTCTTCTTCCCGTTTCCGGTTCCCCGGTCATTCCTCCGTATCGTTCTTTTCCTGCTCCCGGAACGTAAACGAACAGATCCACACCGGATTCTCCGCCTGGGGCAGATGATAGCTTCCCAGCTTTTTCACCCGGCTTACCTGCATCTGCAGGATTTCCTCTTCCTCCACCGGAAAAGCTTGCAATACTTCTCGCAGTTCCGCAATGGTCTCCATGCTGATGGCATTGATTACAATGCGCATGTGAGGATTCTTCCGGTATAAAACCTGTAAGATTTCCAGTAATCTGCCACCGCTGCCGCCGATAAAAGCATGGGTCGGCACCGGCAGTTCTTTCAGCCCCTCCGGCGCCAATGCTTCGATGATCTCCATATTGTCCCGGTGAAAATGCTCTCTGTTCTTCCGAAGCAGTTCCACCGCCTCCGGCTTTCTCTCAATGGCATAGACCTGCAGCGCCCCCGTCAATCCGGCGATCTCCACCGCCACGGATCCGGTGCCGCTGCCGATATCATAGACTACAGACCCTTTCGTCAGATGTAGCTTGCAGATGCTGACCTCCCGGACTTCTTCCTTGGTCATAGGAGTTCTGCGAAGCTTTCCCACCGTTCCGGAAGTATCCCGCAGGAAACAGGCATCCGCTCTTCCGTGGGTGAGCCTTTCCGGCTGGGGATGAGGATTACGGATCAGGCAGGTATACAGCCCTTCCTCCGTGACCGCCTCGCACTGCTCCGGTGTCAGGATCCGTATCTGTTCCTCCGGATAGGACAGCTGATATCCAGCGATCACTTCACAGTCCGTCAGTCCCGCCTCTGTCAGTGTACGCCCGATCTTACGGATGTCCTCGCTTCCGGAAGTCAGTAAAAATACTTTTTCCTGACTCTCCACCGTTGCTGAAAGCCGCTTCATTTTCTTGCCATGCATGCTTAAAATGACGGCATCCTCATAGCTTTCTCCCAGCCGGGCTGCCAGAGAAACCACCGATGATATTCCCGGCAGGATCTGTACTCTGCCCTTCAACCGTCCTGCGGCAATGGCTTCCTGCAATGCCACATACAGTTTTTTACATCCGCTGTAGAATCCGGTATCCCCGGAAAACAGGACCGTTACCCGAAGCGTTCCCTGCTGTGCCAGACTTTCGCTGTCCTGTAACTGTTCCAGATAAGGCAGGATCTGGGATGCCATATAATAGGGCTTTTTTTCCATTCTGGCAGAATACCCTGCGATCATACGCTCTGCGCCTAACAGGATGTCCGCAGTCTCGATTGTATGCTGCACCTCTTTGGTCATGCAGTCTCTGCTGCCCATGCCGATCCCCGCAAGACAGATTTCCAGACTGCCCTGTCTGGAAATCTTACAGCCGCAAAGTTGTTCCAGTTTTCCACAGATTCCCGCAAAAGAGTATGTGTCTGTCCCCATCCTATTTTCCGTCACGGCAGTCGTCTGTGAAGGTTCGATCACATACACCGGGATTCCCAGCATTTTGGCTGCTTCCAGTTTCTCCTGATACCCTCCGGTGCGGCCGCTGTTTTTCGTGACCAGGTGGCGAATGTTGTATTGCCTTAAAATAGCGGCATTCATCTCTGTGGAAAAAGGCCCCTGCAACGCCAGGATCTGTCTGCCTTTGATTCCCTGTTCCATGCACAGTTCCAGACTCTCTCTGCCCGGCAGGATCCGCACATACAGGCGGTCATGCAATCTGCCGGAAGCGCAATAGGCCGCCAGTTCCTTGCTTCCCGTGGTCAGCAGAATATTGCCCTCTGTATCTTCCAGCGCTTTCGCACAGTCTGCGTTATTTTCAAAATATTGGATATTTGTAACGTTTTCGTCTGCTTCCGCAGACCCATCGATTTCCCGTTCCAGACGCAGGTAGATGGGAAACTGCGCATCTTTTTCCGAAGATTTCAGTGCATCCACGGCTCCACGTATATTCTCCGTAACGACCTGAGCATAGGGATGTGTGGCATCCACTACGATCTCATAACTTTCGTCATACAGAAACTTCTGCATCTGTTCCCGATCCATTCTGCCACGATGAAGGGCTACAAGGGGCTGTCCGTCTGCCTGCGCCGCTTCCGTGCCGTCCGTCTGCTCCCGCATCACGATCTCACCATATTCCGTTGCCACGCATACCGTATGCGCAATCCCGGCCTCTGCCAGAATCTCCGACAGCCGCCGTCCTTCCGTGGTTCCCGCAAATATTACGATGTTTTTCACTCTGCCTTCTCTCCCTTTTTAAGTCTGATAGCCTCTTCTGGTGATCAGCTTGTCCCCCAGGATCTCCGTCTCCGAATTGCCGATAAATACAGTGGTGAACATATTGACCTCACGGTCCCTGAGATCACGCAGCGTACAGGTCACCGCCCGGGTGCCTTCCCTGCCGATGTTTTCCACATAACCGCAGGGGCGTTCCCCCTCTATAGTCTCCAGTAAAATATCACAGGCTCTCTGCAGATAATCTTTTCGTCTGTGGCTGGAGGGATTATAGATGACCATGGCAAAATCTCCCGCTGCCGCTGCCCGCAGTCTCTTCTCGATCTTCTCCCAGGGAGTCAGCAGGTCGCTCAGGCTGATGACGCAGAAATCATGATTTAAGGGTGCTCCCAGTACTGCCGCCCCGCTGCTGGCCGCCGTAATGCCGGGGATCACGACCAGTTCTGTCTCCGGGTGCTTTACTCCCAGCTCATACATCAGTGATGCCAGGCCATAGATACCGGCATCTCCACTGCAGATCAAAGCCACCTGCTTCCCCGCTTCCGCTTCCTGAAAACATAACTCACAGCGCTCCGTCTCCTGCCGCATGGGGGTGGTCAGCAGTTTTTTCCCGGCGAAACGTTCTCCCAGCAATTTGATATATACGGTATAACCCACGATCACGTCTGCCTGCTCCAATGCCGCGATGGCTTCTCCGGTCATCATTTCTTCCCTGCCGGGACCCATTCCTATGATATAGATTCTGTTACTCATTCTCTCTGCCTCTTTCCGTCATTTGCAAACCACATCCGAATCCTCTCATAATTCCGTTGTGTGCGAAAAAAATAATTTTCATACGGTTACTTTCCATACTTTCTCTGCAACTGCCGCGGTCATGCCATCCTGTGCCTGTTTGCCCAGACGGATCTGACCGCCTGCCCCTGCTTCCCGCATGGCAGCGCGCTCGCAGACGTTGTCCACGCCCACCTGTGACTTTACAAAATCAGAGCCTTGAAATGTTCCGGGCACCGCCTGCAATTCCTGAGCCGAATAAGTCCGGAATGGGATTCTGTATTTTTCACTGAAATCCAGCAGACACTGTTCCTCTTTCTTTACATCAATGGAAGCCAGTACTGCGATCTGTTCGGTGGCAATGCCCTGTTCTTCCAGTATTTTTCTTAAAAAAGTTTCCAGTTTTACACTCTCCGTTCCTTTTTTGCAGCCCACGCCCAGAATATATTTTTTCGGCTGTAACCGCAGTTCTGCTGCAGCTTCTCTGAACACTTCTTCCCCGCCATCTGCAATCAGGACATCCACCTTTTCTGTGGGAGGATATGTGCACAGCCGGATCCCTGACGGAATGAACTCGTCCGCTGCCAGATGTCCTATCTGTACGGACATAGTAATTTCTTCGCCTGCCAATACCTTTGCCGATACTCTGGCGATTCCCTCTCTATTGCGGATCCACAGATCATTCCTTTTGGCAAACAGATCCACCGCAAAGCTGCCGTGGAGATCAGTGGCCGTAGTGATCACGGAGATGGCACCCAGTTTTTCTGCCAGACGGGCTGCCAGTTCATTGGCTCCGCCCACATGCCCGGACAACAGCGGGATCACGTACTGCCCCTGTTCATCCATGACCAGTACCGGGCTGTCATGCATTTTATCCGTGATCCAGGGGGCAATGGCCCGGACCGCGATGCCACAGGCTCCGACAAACAGCAACGCGTGGTGGGCTGCCATCTGCTCCCCGGCCCAGGCTGATATACTGTTCTGTACGTGGATCACGCCCGGGTTCCCCTCTGGCTGTGCCATAGAATTTTCCATTTGTGTTGTCTTTTTCTCTGTCCGGGAGCACTTGGTATACAGGATAATGGTCTCATTTTCTCCGCTCATGCTCTCCCGGATCCGTTCTGCCAGCTGCTGTCCTGTTTTCGTAAAGCTGATCACACTAATCTTCACGCCGTTCCTCCCGGGTTTTCTCTGCCTGCAGGGCACTGCTTTTTGCCTGACGGAATTCTGTGGAGAAATCCGCCGCATACAGTCTCGACTTCTGATAATTGCCATGGGTGATGACATCCCCCACCAGTACCAGCGCCGTCTTGGTGATACCGTGTTCTTCCGCTACCTGTGCCAGTGTCTCCACCGTGCAGATATAGGCCTCTTCCTCCGGCCAGGTTGCCTTATAGACGAGAGCTGCCGGACTGTCCGGCGCATACCCGCCGGCTATCAGTCTGCGGCTTAATTCCTGCAGCATTCCCGTGCTTAAATAGATGGCCATGGAGGCCTGATGGGCTGCCAGACTTTCGATACTTTCCTTTTCCGGCACCCCTGTTTTTCCTTCCATGCGGGTGATGATCAGGGTCTGGGAGACGCCGGGCAGGGTATATTCCAGATTCAGGGAAGCCGCCGCGCCGAAGCAGGCACTGACTCCCGGGCAGCTTTCGTAAGGGATATGTAAAACATCCAGCGCATCCATCTGTTCCCGCACCGCTCCATAGATGCTGGGTTCTCCGGTATGCAGGCGCACCAGCATTTTCCCCTGTTCCTGTGCCTCCTGCATGATCTGCAGCACTTCCTCCAACGTCAGTTTTGCGCTGTTATGGATCTCACAGTCCGTTTTGGCATATTGTAACAGCTCCGGGTTCACCAGGGATCCCGCATAGATGATGACATCCGCCTGCTGTAGCAGACGCATGCCCCGCACCGTGATCAGATCTGCTGCTCCGCTTCCTGCGCCAACAAAGTAAACCATTCTTCCGCCTCCTTACTCTTGGCCAATGCTCCGAAATCATTGGCATACATGATACATTCGATTGCAAGCTTCCCCTGCGCCCGTTTCTCCAGATAAAATAAAATGCGTTCCATGGCATAGTCCATGACTTCCTGTCTCCTGCCGCACTCGTCCAGGATCCGCACCGCTTCCTCGGTAGTGACACAGGACAGGATCCTTGCGGCATCTTCCGAAGCCACACCGCATTTTACGGCAAACGCCGTCAGCAGTTCCATACGGCAGTCCCCTTCCCGGGAATGGGTATTCATGATACCGCCCGCCACCTTGATCAGTTTCCCGATATGTCCCGCCAGAAGCAGCCGCTTAAAGCCCTCTTCCACCGCCATATCAATGGTCAGGCCGATAAAGTTGCTGCATTTTACACTTTTGTCCAGATCATAGTGATAGGTCTTTTTCAGAAAATCCAGTCCGTAATTGCCCGGAGAGATCACCACGTCTTCTCTCCCCAGTGCCCGCTGCTGCCGCAGTTCCACGCGGATCGTATCCAGAATGGCCTGTGTGCTCATGGGTTCCACGACACCGCTGGTACCGAGGATCGAGATGCCGCCCACGATGCCAAGCCTCGGGTTAAATGTCCTCTCCGCCAGACGTTCGCCCTCCGGCACGGAGATCTCCACCGACAGGGTTCCCCGGTAATCCAGCACCTGACATACCTGTAACACTTCCCGCTCGATCATCTCTCTGGGGACATGATTGATGGCTGCATTTCCCACGGGCTGATCCAGTCCCGGTTTCGTCACCCGGCCGACACCGACACCGCCGTCGATCACGACCTGCGCCTGCTCCCGTGCACGCCCGGTTCCGTTCTTCTCAACGGAGTCTTCTCCAACTTCCCCGGGTTCTTCCCGGGCTTCCCCGCCAGCTTCCTGCAGCAAGGAGACCTTCGCGCAGATCAAAGCCCCGGTGGTAATATCCGGGTCATCCCCGCCGTCCTTTTCCACAGCGCAGCTGACTTCCCGCTCCCTGCGACAGATCTTAAGGATCTGGGCCGTATAGGGGATGCCTTTGGGGGTCTCTATGGTGATTTCCGTTTTCTCCCTGCCGGTCAGCAGCATATAGGCGGCTGCCTTGGCCGCTGCCGCCGCACAGCTTCCCGTAGTAAATCCGTACCGCATGCTTTCTACCTTTCTTTCCTCAATTCATACAGCAGGGCATTGCAGATGGCCGCCGCCACGTTGCTGCCGCCCTTTCTTCCACGATTGATGATATAGGGCACATCGGTCTCCAGGATCAGTTCCTTGGCAGCTTCCACGTTCACAAATCCCACAGGGACTCCGATGACAAATGCCGGGCGCCAGCCGCTTTGCTGCATCATTTCATAGATCTGTATCAGCGCCGTAGGTGCATTTCCCACCGCGAAGATCACCGGCTTTTCCCGCTTGGAAGCCAGTTCCATGCTGATGGCTGCCCGGGTGGTCTTCCTCTCCTTCGCCATGGCCGCCACATCGGCGTCTGCCATATAACAGTGTGCCTCCCCGCCGAAGGAAGCCAGCACCTTCTTATTAATCCCGGCCAGTGCCATATTGGTATCCGTCACGATATCCGCGCCATTTTTTATCAGGTTTTTGGCAATCTCCACCGCATTTTCCGAATAGGTCATGGTCTCCGCATACTCAAAATCCGCACTGGTGTGAATCACCCTGCGGGTGACGGAATCCTGCTCCGCAGGCAATACGATACCCCGCTGTGCCAGTTCTGCGGCAATGATCTCAAAGCTTCGCTTCTCGATCTCTTCCGGCAATACATATTCGATGTTCTTTTTCTCCATAAGTCTTTTCCCCCGAGTTACGCAAGTTCCTGTAACAACACTTCATTCTCTTCGTGTTTCTTCACCGCGATCCGGTAATAGCCCGCTCCCATTCCCCGGAAATTCTCACAGTTGCGGATCAGGATGCCTTTTTCCAGCAGTCTGTCATAGATTGGCTGTGCGGTGTGCAGCAATAGAAAATCCGCTTCTCCGGACACCACCCGAATACCCCGTTTTTCCAGGCCTTGCCGCAAATACTCTCTCTCTGTTTTCACATATTCCACGGTGTCCTGCAGATATTTCCCCGCCTGCTCCGCACAGGCGATTCCCGCCCGCTGGGCAAATGCCGACAGGTTCCATTCCGGCAGCTGCCTGCGGATTGTCTCCCGAAATTCCGCATTGCTGCATACCAGATACCCCAGCCGCACCCCCGGCATGGCGAAGCTTTTCGTAAAGGCCCGCACCAGTAGCAGATTCCCATACTGTCCGATTTTTCCAAGCAGGGACTTGGGCTGTTCTCTGTCTGTCTCGCAGAACTCCATAAAGCATTCATCCAGTACTACAATGATCCCCCGCTGCCTGCAATGCTCCAACAGCTGTTGCAGGTATTCTGCATTCACCAGCTGCCCCGTGGGATTGTTGGGATTTGCCAGGAATAACAGATCCGTGTCCGCCGTCAACACCTGCAGCAGTTCCTGCCCCGGACGGAATCCGGCCTCTTCCGGCAGGTATACATATTTTATATGACTGCCTGCCGCCTCTGCCGCATACGCATATCCGTAAAAGGACGGCACCGGAATCACGATATTCCGGGGCTTAAGCCCATGTACGACCGCCAGAAAAAGTTCTGATGCCCCATTGCCAAACAGCAGATACTCCTTCGGAATTTCTCTGTCGCATTCTCCGGACAGCATCCGGCTCACAGCTTCCGTCAGTGCCCCTGCGGTAATGTCCGGATATTCTCCCACATGCTGTATGGCTTCCCGGAGTGCCTGCGCTGCCGCATCCGGCATCCCTAAGGGATTGCCGTTGACCGAAAAATCCAGCCGGATCTGTCTGCTGTATATGTCACCACCATGTATGTTCTGCTGCATTTTTCTCCCTTTCCGTTTCCTGCTGCCGTGTTATAACCATCCACAGCCTGCTGCCACCGCTGCCAGGATTCCCAGACACAGAATCTCACAGATCCATGCCGTCCGGTTCATCAGCCGGTTCGTTCTACGGATATCCTCTGGTTCCACTGCTCTTGTGGCATCTCCGATATAGGGTTTCTTCACGACCTTGCCAAAATAGCTGGCATCTCCCGCCAGCCGGATTCCCAGTGCCCCCGCACACACGGATTCCGTCTGGGCGGAATTGGGGCTGGCATGCTTTCTGTTGTCTCTGCGCCAGATGCGCCACGCCTGCCTGCCACTGTAACTTTTCCCGCTTACAAATGCTGCCCCGATCATGAGCAGAGCACTGATCCTCGCCGGGAGATAATTCACCACATCGTCCAGCTTCGCCGCGGCTCTGCCGAAATGAAGATACTTCTCATTCTTATATCCTACCATAGAATCCATGGTATTGACTGCCTTATATAAAAATCCCAGCACCGGACCTCCCAGTGCGGTGTACAGCATGGGGGCGATCACACCGTCGGAAGTATTTTCCGCCACGGTCTCGATGGCCGCCTTTGCCACACCTTCCTCTGTCAGGTGTTCCGTGTCCCTGCCCACGATCATGGAGACCGCTTTTCTGGCTTCCTCCAGATTCCCGACAGTCAGCTGTTTCCATACTTTACTGCTCTCCACCTGAAGACATCTGGCCGCCAGGATCTGGTAAGTCATAACGGCCTCTATGACGATTCCAAGGTTCGCGTGAATTGCATAAGCGCCGAATAAAATTAACGTTGCCAACACCCCCGTAAGCAGTAAAACGATCACAACCAGAAGCTTCCCCTGTCTGCGTTCCGCTGCCTCTCTCTCGGGAGAATTTTCCTGCGGATTGCCGTTTTGCAGCATTTTTTCAGTCTTCGCTATGAGCCAGCCGATCCCCCGGATGGGATGGGGCAGAGAATAGGGATCCCCAAAAAGCTGATCCAGTAAAAATCCCGCTCCGAATGCCAGGATATGATATTTCATCAACTTGTTTCTCCTTCTGTAAATTCTGACGATCTAAGTTCCGACAATTCAAGTTCCGACAGCGGGCGAAATCCCTTCCACTCCGGGGCTCCTCCGTCTGCCGGGAATACCAGAATACCGCGGTAGCCCTGTCCGCATTTTACCTGATAGTCAAAATATTCTCCACCGAGGAAATGACTGAGTAATGCCATGATAGTTCCGCCGTGAACAACTGCGGATACGCTCCGGATTCCGGTGTTTCGTGCCCTGATATCCCCTGCTTCACTTTCGCCACGTCGTATCGATTCCGGATCTCTCTGTTCCATATCACGATTGCATTGTTCGAATGCAGGGTTTTCTTTCCACATCATTTTGATATGATGCAGCATGTCTTCATACCCGGCAACACTTCTGCGGATAAATTCCTCTCTGCTCTCTCCTTCCGGAAAGGGCAGTGTGCCGCCGCTGTCGATCCAGTTCTGATATGCCGGATCCCCGGAAAGTTCTTTATAATTATGTCCCTCAAATGCACCGAAATCCATCTCTGTCCACTCCGGGATGCGGATCGGAGTCTGCCCCGGATACAGGATCTGTGCCGTCTCCAGGCACCGCTTCATGGGACCGGAAAACAGAAGATCAGCAACCGGATAGTTTCCGTCCGCAACCGCCTTTTCCAGCGCCCGGATTCCTTTCCGGTTTAAAGATTCGTCCGTTTTTCCAAGATAGCGTCCTTCTTTATTGGAAAGTGTCGCCCCATGCCGGATCAGGGTCAGGCGGATCTCTATTTGATTTTCTGACCGATTCCGCATACGACTCTCACCACCTCATCTGCCTGCGCCGCCAACCGCTCCAGTATTCTGCCGGTGCGCTCTCTGTAAATTCTCTCCTCCGCTTCCATGGGGACGATGCCGTTGCCGATCTCGTCACAGATCAGGATGCTATCCGGATGTTTTTTCAGGAAATCTTCCAGTGTTTCCTCCGGATCAGTCCCCTGTTGCAGCTGCTCCCGAATATAGCGGTGCAAATGATTAACGATTGCCTGCGAAGCACCTGCACCTGCGGGCAGTTCCAGCGTTCCGTCCAGAACCGGCACTTCCTGTCCAATTTCACATTGCACATAATGCTGCTCTACATAATGTAATTTTCCCTGAGCAAACCCGCCAATAATTAGTATCATTTCCATCTCCCATTTCAAACACACTTCTACGTCACTCTATTCGGCAATGTATTTTACACTGCCAGCATCAGATGTTCCGCGATTGCCACCGCAACCACCACACAGCCTTCGCAGAGCGTCACAAAATAACCTGCGGTGTCCCCGGTGATGCCGCCGAACTCTTTTTTACTGCGCCAGTAATAATACGCAAAGGTAAGCAGTGCCGCCAGAGCAGCGATTCCTCCCATCACCAAAGATGTCCATAGCATAAATCCAATACACAAAATTCCCTGACCGTACAAAGCCGTTCTTACCACTCTCTTGTGAGCCTTATCCGCGAACAGATACAGTGTCCCCTCCTGCTTTGCCGAAGGAAAACTCACTACTGCGATGCCGCTTAACACTCTGGCCAGGAAGCATCCGGCTCCCGCCACTGCAAGTGTGGACGAGGCCTTGATCTCCGAAAATCCTCCCAGAAAGATCAGTCCGTACAAAGCAAGCATGATCACCGCAAAGGCCCCGATATGAGAATCCTTCAAAATCTCCAACTTCCGTTCTCTGGGCTGATAGGAATGCAGGGCATCACAAGTATCTAAAAAGCCGTCCACATGAAATCCTCCGGTGACCAGAAGCGGTATCGCCGTTCCCACTGCCGCATAGCACATGGTTCCCACTGCGAACCGGGTGCAGAACCAATTCCACAGATACCACAAAGCACCGGTCACCGCCCCAACCCAGGGGAAAAAGCAGAGGGCATACCGCATGTCCCCATCCTTCCACTCGAACTGCGGCATCGGGATCTTGGAATACATGGAAAACGCTATGAAAAAAGATTTGATAATACGCATGCCTGTTTCCTTTCTATGCTAATCACGCCTTGAGCCGCTGCGGGATCCCCGCAGTGACCTCCACGACCTCGTCCGCCTCCGTAGCCAGCCTCTCGTTGATCCTGCCCAGAGCCTCTATGTATTCCATGGTGGCGCTGTCGTAGATGATGCCGTCCTCGAATACATTGTTGGTCACGATGACCAGCGGATCCGCCTGTTTTTTCAAAGCTTCCACTCCCCGCAGGATCTTTTCGATCACCACCTGCCGGTCTTCGGGCTGCGCTCCGGAAAACATTTCGTTGGCCGCCAGATTCGACATACATTCCAACAAGGCGGCTCCCTCCGGTTCCATTTGTGTAACTGCCTGCTCCAGCGCTGTGGGCTGTTCGATGGTGGTAAAGCCTTTTCCCTGCCGCAGTCTGTGATGTCTGTCCACCTTGGCCTGCATCTCCTCATCCCAGACCTGCATGGTGGCGATATAATATTTTTTCTTATCCGCAGCAATCCGCAGCAGATACTCTTCCGCATAAGCGGATTTCCCACTGCCGCTGCCTCCCAGGATCAATGTCAGCATGTTGGTTCTCCGTTCGTTCCGTCGTTCAGCCGCGCCACTCGCAAGGCCGCGTTATCACTCAGCGCTTATATTGTTCTACCTCGATCTCCGAAAAAGTAGCACTCTGTCCATAAATGCTCATTGCCATGTCAAGCAGTGAAAACATCATGACCGCTCCGGTGCCCTCTCCCAGTGCCATTCCCGCGTGAATCACCGGGGACAGGTGAAGTGCATCCGCCAATTTCCCTGCCGCCGGTTCTTTTCCCAGATGGGAGGGAATCAGGTATTCCCGCACCCCGGGGAACAGCCGCTCTGCTACCAGTGATGCGGCCATGCTGATCACCCCGTCCAGCACGATGGGCATCTGCCACAGGGCTCCGCCGATGCACATGCCGGTCAATCCGGCAATGTCCAGTCCTCCGACCGTCTGCAATACCGTGAAGGCATCTGTATGCCACAGATCATAGGCTTCCAATGCAGTGCGGACCACCTGCCTCTTCCGCGTCAGGCCCTGATCCGTCAGTCCTGCACCTCTGCCGGTGACTTCCTCTGCCTCGCACTGCAAAAGAGCGGCTGTCACCGCACTGCTGGTAGTGGTGTTGCCGATTCCCATTTCCCCGGTGGCAAGGATATGATATCCCTTCTCCTTACACTCCCGCACCAGTTCGATTCCGGTGGCTATGGCCCGCACCGTCTCTTCCTCCGTCATGGCCGGTTCCTTTAGGAAATTCCGGGTACCGGGGCGCACCTTGCAGTCCCGAACACCGGGAATGGCTTCCTCACTGTTTATCCCGATATCCACGGGAATCGTCTCCGCACCGATGCTCTGCGCCATCTTGCAGACGGAAGAGCCTTTTCGTGCCATGGACTTTGCCACCGCCAGTGTGACCTCCTGTCCCGTCTGGCTCACGCCCTCTTCCACGATCCCGTTATCCGCACAGAAGATCAACACCCCCTTTTTCCCAAGGTCAATCTGTTCCGTCCCCAGGATGGCTCCGATCTGCGCCGTGATGGTTTCAAAACTGCCCATGCCGTCCAGCGGTTTTGCCAGTGTGTCCCAGTGTTTTTTCACAAGGCTTCTCACCGCTTCGTCCGGTGCCGGGATCCGGATCTGTTCCAGTTCCTGTCTGGTATAGTTATGAAATATGGGCTTCTCTGAGCATTCCATAGATGTCCTCCATATGCAGATATTCCCGCAGGGTATCCGCCAGTTGATCGTACTGTCTTTCTTTAATGGTCCGGTAGTCCTCCCAGATGCCGTCCTCCAGAGAGATTCCTTTTTCCCGGGCCAGGGTCTGTATCATGCGCCCGGCGATCTCGCCTTTGTCGAAGAGGCCGTGGATATAGGAACCGTAGATTCTGCCGGTGGAATCATTAATCACAGCTTGCGTGATTTCTTCTCTGCAATACACCGTCTGTCCCATATGGATCTCATACCCGGCAAACTCGCATCCCGTAAGGCCGGAGAAAATCCCCTCCACCGCTTCCAGTCTGCCTGTAGTCTGGCAGCGATGCTTCTCCTTCTGCAACACGGTCCGCACCGGAAGCAGCTCCATGCCGCGGATCTGTCCACCCTCCTCCACGCCGTCCGGATCTGCGATCTCGCAGCCCAGCATCTGATAGCCCCCGCAGATTCCGAACACGGGAACCTTCGAAGCCGCCCGTTTCACCGCCGCTTCCAGACCGTTCTGCCGCATCCATTTCAGATCTCCCATGGTATTTTTACTGCCCGGGAGAAAGATCAGATCCGGTGTTCCCAGCTCTCTTACGTTCGTCACATACCGGACGCTGACCTCCGGCATCTGTTCAAACACATCAAAATCTGTAAAATTCGAAATGCGGGGATAATGGATCACCGCTAGGTCGATCTGTCCTACACGTTTTGTCTCGAAACGGTCCGTCAGGCTGTCCTCATCTTCCAGCGACAGCTCCATATAAGGTACCGTTCCCATTACCGGCACCTGCCCCCGTTCTTCCAGCATTTCAATTCCCGGATCCAGGATTGTGCTGTCCCCCCGGAATTTATTGATGATCAGTCCCTTTACTCTCGCCCGTTCCTCTTCAGTAAGTAACATCAGTGTCCCTAACAGTTGAGCGAACACACCGCCTCTATCAATGTCTCCAATCAGAAGTACCGGGGCATCCACCATAGCCGCCATTCCCATATTGACGATATCGTTCTGCTTCAGGTTGATCTCCGCCGGACTTCCGGCGCCTTCGATGACAATGATATCCGCATAGGTCTCCAGCTTGCGAAAAGCTGCCTTAATCTCCGGGATCAGTTCCGTCTTGTGGGCAAAATAATCTCTGGCGGACAGATTCCCCCACACCTCCCCGTTCACAATAACCTGAGAGCCGGTATGGCTGGTGGGTTTTAACAAAATGGGATTCATGCACACCAGCGGCTCGATCCCCGCAGCTTCCGCCTGCATGACCTGCGCCCTGCCCATTTCCAGTCCTTCCTTCGTGATATAGGAATTGAGTGCCATATTCTGTGATTTAAAAGGTGCCACCCGGTAACCGTCCTGCCGGAAGATCCGACAGAGTCCCGCCACCAGCAGACTTTTTCCGGCGCCGGACATGGTGCCCTGTACCATAATAACTTTTGCCATCGTTCTCTCCATTCCACAGATGCCTCCGGCATCTGGGAATTCCATTTCTCACTTCTTACTGTCTGTTCTGTTGTCCGGAACTTTCTATGCGTTTTCCCAGCTGTCTTGCATACTCCAGAAGTTCCCGCTGAAAAGTTTCCAGACTGCCGAAATTCTCACGGCAGCAGATGACGCGTTCGCACTTTTCCAACCGTTCCTTCGCCGCCCGCAGTTTTTCCTGTGCTACCGGCTCGAAAGGATGCTCTGCGATCACCTCAGCCGCCAGTGCTTTTGCCACAGGATAATCCAGATCATTTTCATACAGGATCCCTGTAACAAAGGGGATTCCCTCTCTCTGCAGCCGCCGGTAAATCTTCCGTCCGCTTCCCGCTCCGGCGATCACGAAGACCTGTGGGGTTCCTTCCGGAGCCGCCAGTTCCATATCGCTGCTTTCTTCGTCATAGCTTCCCATCCGGATCCCGTATAACTGTGTAATGTATCCGTCAGCCATGACCTCCTCCGGTGTTCCGATCCGGTCCACCGCCCTGCCGTTCACGCACAGGATCCGGTCGGAGATCTTCTCCGCCAGTTCCAGTTCATGTAAGGACAGGATCACCGTCAGCTGTCTTTCCCGGCACAGCTTTTGCAGGATCGATAAAAATTCCAGCTTATGTCTCACGTCCAGATAAGAAGTGGGTTCATCCAGAATCAATATCTCCGGCTCCTGACAGATGGCTCTGGCTAACATCACCCGCTGTCTCTGCCCATCACTGATCCGGTCAAACATAAGATCCTTAATCTCCGCCACCTGCACCAGTTCCATGGCGTTTTCCACCGCCCTGTAGTCTTCCTTCCGCAGCACCCCAAAGCGCCCGGTATAGGGGTATCTTCCGGTGGCCACCACATCCTCACAGGTCATCAGATCCGCCCGCAGACGACTGGTCATCACCACCGCCATTTTTTTCGACAGTTCTGCCCCGGTGAGAGACTTCATATCCTCGCCGTCCAGCCGTACCGTTCCAGCGATCAGGGACAGCTGCCTTGCAATACTTTTCAAGATCGTGGATTTTCCCGCGCCGTTGGGTCCCAGCAATGTCAGGATCTCTCCTTTACGAAGTGCGATCTCCACTTCTTCGATCAGAGGCTTCCCATCGTAACCCACACTCATTTTTTCCGTTGTAATATAATAAGGCTTCTGCGTTTCCATAGTTATCCACGCTCCCGTCTGTTCCGTGATATCATGATCCACAATACCACCGGTGCTCCGAAGATTGCCGTCACTGTGCTGATGCTGAGTTCCGTGGGAGCCATCCATGTCCTGGCCAACAGATCGCAGAACAGGCAGAATACACTGCCTCCCAGGAAACAGGCCGGTATCATGAGTAACGGCTTTGTAGTGCCGAATAATTTACGGATCAGCTGCGGCACAGCGATTCCCACGAAGGAAATCGGTCCGGCAAATGCCACGATGCATGCCGAAAGCACACTGGACAGCACCACCAGCAGGATCCGCAGCGTCCGGATGTTCACTCCAAGATTCTGTGCATAAGTCTCTCCCAGCTGATAGGCTTCCAGAGGCTTCGCCAGCAGGATCACCAGCAGAAAAGTCACTGCCACCACGATGCTCATGACCTTCACATTGTCCCAGGTCATTCCGGAAAAGCTTCCTCTGGACCAGTTGTGAAGATTCACGATATCCGCATCCTCTGCAAAGGTCACCACCAGTTCCGTGATGGCGGAACAGATGTAGCCGATCATCACACCGCTGACCACCAGCATGGACATACTGTCTACCTTTCTCGCCATGAGAAGCACGAAACCCATGGACAGCATGGCTCCCAGAAATGCCGCCAGAATCAGCAGGCCGGAACTTATCCGGATGGTATTCCCCAATAAAAACACCATCACCAGTGCCACCACCATCTTCGCTCCGGAAGAAATTCCCAGTACGAACGGCCCGGCTATGGGATTATGGAAAAAGGTCTGAAGCAGATATCCGGCCAGTGCCAGTGCTCCCCCCAGAATTCCCGCCGCCAGCGTCCTGGGCAGACGAATCTCCCACAGGATCCTGGCATTCATGCCTTCCTGGTTTCTCCCTGTGGTCAGTATTTCTGAAATCGGGATCTTCACTGTTCCGATTCCTATATTGCAAAGCAACAGCACAACAATACCTGCCGTCAATAGGACAAATGCTATGAGATATCTTATTTTTCTGCGCTGCTGCATGTTTTTCTCCTTTTATCTTTCTCTTGCGCTCTGTTTCCGATTTTTGAATTGCCTACTGTAACGGGAACAGATAGCGCAGTTCCCCGGTATCGCCTTGTGTCAATACCGTATGCATGTCCTGCAACAAATACCCGATTGCCATGGACTGCTGGTACATATCGTTGGTGGTGCAATAGACCTGCCCTTCCTGTACCGCTTTGAAATCCTTTAAAATATTGCATTTGCCGATCAGTTCCTCCACCGTGGTCACCCCACCGTCAATGGAACTGTTGTAGATCAGGATGTCTGCATCCTTTGCCCCGGCATAAAAATCCTCGACCTGCATGTTCAGCGTGGAGCGTCCGCTTCCGCTGTCCTCCAGATCCTCAAAAATATATCTTCCCCCCGCCAGTTCGATCAGCTTCGGAATATAATCCGTGCTCTGTCGTACCTGGATCAGTCCATTGGAAGTGACATAGAAAAAGGCTATGGTCTTCCCTGTTTTTTCCCCGCTGCTGACCTTTTCCAGAATCTCTGTCTGCTCCGCAAAGGCGGCTTCCGCCTCCGCTTCCCTGTCGGTCAGGGCTCCGAAGAATTTTACCCATTCCACTTTTCCCAGGGGGTGCTGTTCGTAGCTGGAATATTCGATCATCACCGGGATCTCAAAGCCTTGAAGCATCTCCACCACCTCCGGAGAATGGGTGATCATCCGGTTCTCGATGGCCAGATCACAGCCTTCGGACACCAGCAGTTCATAGTCCGGTTTGCTGTATTTTCCGGCATAGATCATAGTCCCCGCCGCCATGGCATCCTTTGCCTTCTGAATGTACCAGTTCTCCTGCTTCTGCCCGGAGAACCGGATCTGATCCACCGCATCCACGGAGGCGAACATGTCCATCACCCCGGATGCCACCAGATAAATATGGTCTAACGGCTCCTGTAAAACGCAGGCATCTTCCTCCAGATCTTCGGGAGCCTTCTGCCCCTCCGGCACCAGAAGATACTTTTTCTCATCCGGCAGTGTGGTCAGCATCTTATATCCGCCCTCATAATAATCCACCGTAAAATTTTCCGCATATTGCAGCTCCATGCTGCCTGTCTTTACCAGTTCTGTCTGCTCCGCCACCGTGGAAACCGCCCCGGCAGATGCCTGCGAAGACATCTCCACAGAAGCAGAAGAAGGACTGCCGCAGCCGTTAAGCCCCAGCAGTCCCATAAGAAGCAGAACATAGATCCATTTTCTTCTATTTCTTCCTGACATAAGAATTCATCCTATTGTTTGTATTACTTACCGCTCTCTGCACTCTGAAGAGTATCGGAGTGGAAAGTCACGGTATATTCCACTTCATGAGGTGTACTCATTGCCACGGTATCACCGATCATGGTAAGCGGTGCATCCAATGCTTCCACCGGAACTTCAAATACGGAATTGCCCTCGGTGTTCACCGGCAGATATTTTTCACCCTTCACCAGCATGTAGTCATAGTTCGGGCTGCTCCATTCCAAAGTGGCCGTTGCTGTTCCATCAGCTACTGTGATCTGTGCGGGGGACTGGATGCTGGCTCTGCCGCTTCCGCCCTCCATGGTCAGTTCGATGGTGTAGCTGCCGTTCTCTACGGTGCTCAGATCAAAAGCACTTGCGGTATCCTCGCTGTCCTCTGCCACCGGATCAGATACTACGACCTTATGATCGTACCATTTTCCCTTGGTGCCGATCAGTGCCAGATCGAATTCTTCTCCGATCACAGGAACGGGAACATCAAAGCCATAGACTTCTTCCGTCATACCGTCACTGTAGGTCACCGTATCCGTGGTGGGCTCCAGCAGTACTGCACCTTCCTTCGCTGCATCTTCTGCCAGCCCCGGATAGAGATTCAGGATCTTCTTGGAACCTAAGGAAATGTGAATGGTCATAACGCCATCCTTTACCGTCAGGGTTCCCTTGCCGTCACAGGCTTCGCTGACATGAAACATGGAGCTGTCGGTGGAAAACTCTGCGGTGTAGACACCATCGGGAAGCTGTGCCTCGGTCTGAGCGGCTTCTGCAGTCACGGTTTCCACTGTTGCTTCTGTGCTTTCTGCCGACGTTTCTGTACTTTCCTGTGTGGCAGCGACGGTGCTTTCTGCGGATGCCACATCCGCTGTCTGACCGGCACCACATCCGCCAAGCAGCAGGCAGGCACTCAGTCCGCCCACTACTATGATCTTATTCATTAATGTCTTTGCTTTCATTCTTTATTTTATATCCTTAATTTTATTCCTTATTATTCTGCCATTGCTGCAGCGGTATGTGCCACATACAGATCCTGGATAGCCTTGATCTCGCCGAGGCCTGCGATCTGGGTATCCACGCTGTTGAACTTACCGGAAGCGTTGAACTGGCTTAACCAGGAATCCTCATCCTCGCCTGCCATATCATTATTGGCATGGTCTCCTGCTACTACCATCAGAGGACGAAGAACCACTTTGGTGTAACCTGCTTCTGCAACAGCCTTGATGACTTCTTCACAAGCGGTCTCTTCCGGCTCACCTTCTACGGTTCCGATAAATACGTTATCATAACCGAGATCGTTCATCTGAGACTGCATCTGGCTGTAGGAGATCTTTGCAGTGTGAGAAGTTCCGTGACCCATGAATACGAATGCCACGCCGTCTTCCTTGGCAGCGTCCAGACTGTCATAGCCTGCGATCTTCACTGCTTCTGCAGTCAGTTCTTCTGCAACGGCCTTCTTGTCATCGTTTACTACGGTTGCATCTGCGCCGACTTCACCTAACAGAGGCTCAGCCACTTTTACAGATTCAAACTGGTCTTTGTACGCTTCTACCGCTTCCATCAGTTCGTCATACTCTGCACCATGCATCAGATGAGTGGGCTGTACCACCAGATTCTTGACACCGTTGGCTACGGCACGATCCAGAGCCTGCTCTACGTTATCGATGTGCTCGTCATCTCTTGCCTGTATGTGGTTGATGATGATCTGTGCGGTAAATGCTCTTCTTACAGACCAGTCGGGATTGGCTGCTGCGATAGCGTCCTCGATGCCTTTGATATCTGCCACACGGCTGTCGTTAAAGGAAGTACCAAAGCTTACTACCAGGATCTCGTTCTCACCGATCTCATCCTGGTTGCGGGGATCATCCTTGGAAGCATCACCGGTATCTCTGCCGAAATAATCGGGATCTGCCTCTTCTCCCTCTACCAGTTCCTTCTGTGCGTCGGTCAGTGCATCCCATGCTGCCTTGGCATCGGCACACTGCTGATCCGTATTTTCATTTCTCTCCTGCACATAAATGGCGTCGATCAGTGCTGCCACTTCATCGGCTGCTGCCTGATCTGCATCTTCGCTGCTCTCGGTAGCTGCTGTTGTGGTCTCTGCTGCCTGTGTGGTCTGTGCCTCGCTGCTTGCCTGTACAGTGCTTTCTACGGTTGCCTGGGTATTTCCGCATCCGGTGACGCATACAGCACCCAGTACGCTTGCCAGTACTACTGCTACGATTCTTTTTTTCATGTTTCCTCCTCTGACAGTTTTTCTGTCTCTTTTGATTTTGGGGCTTGCCCCGGTATTATCAAATATGTAAGTCAGAAACATGTTTTTTCGCAACAAAAACAAAAACCCTTTCCTATATCAGGTAAAGGGTTTGTACACATTGGAAACGAATACAAAAAGTCTTCTGTCACTTCTGCATTCTACACGTACAACCAGTTACTCGTGGCTCTGAAACAAATGTTTCTGTACAGCATTCAGGCAGGTCTCCCGGCTTGAAGATCATTGCATCCGCCATCTTCCCAGTTTCCCAGTGATCTATCGGCTTCAGCTCCCTAATTACGGTGACGAGTTCGTGCAGGATTTACACCTGCTTCCCTTTTCACCGGAGCCAATTACTTACGTGACTGCTCCGGCACCTAAATACTCCATATTTAATTGTGGCTACTATAACACAGATTTTTGAAAGATGCAATAGACCCCTCAACTGAAATCGCCGGATTTGTCATTCCGGGCATAGTTCAGAATCATTTCCTTCAACAGCAACAGATCCTCCGTATAATCTTTATTATCCGTTGCGCCCCAGATAAATCCGCCGGCGTAATGGGTACACGCCGCCATCATGGTGTGCACCGTTACACGCAGGAACTGTTCCTCCGGAATATCCGTCCGCAAGGTCTTGTCCTCCTTCGCCTTCGCATACATCATATGAAGTCTCGTATTGACGGAATTCAGGGAAGCATGGAAATTCTCCAGTTCTTCTTCCTGTACGGTCTGGTGTGTTACATAATTGTTGAAGTTGTCATTATACTGCAACAGATCCTTATGATTCTGGTACATTCCGATATAACTGTCCAGCGTAAAAACAAATCTTCCGATGGCCGGAATGTCATGTACCGATGAAATGGGGCGCGTCTCATCCAGACGATCCAGATATTCCTTCCATTTTGCTGCACAGACCGCAATGACCAGTTCCGTCTTATTGGAATAACAGCGGAACAATGTAGCCCGTCCTACACCGGCTTCCTTCGCTACCTCATCCATACTGACCGCTTCTATTTTCTTTTCCACAAAAAGCCGGAATGCCGTATCAATGATCCTCTGATTCCGCTCCCGCTCTTTTTCCATCTGTTTCTCTGATTTTCCCATTTCTCTTTTCCTTCTAATGCTTTCTTACTAATCATTTTATTGTAGAAAAAAGAACCTGTCAACAAACCCTCGAAACTTCGATGACCTTTTCTCATATCCTGCCTTTCTGCATAGTATATAAACAACTACCGTTTTACGCACGGATGATTTTTATGAACTGTATGAATAATAAAATTGCTGCAACTGTAACTGTTGCGGGGCCTGCAAAACCATTCTGGTTAAGATCCTCTGATACTTCGCATAATGCTGTATAAGTACAGCCTTCCTTATGAGGACTACCGTTTATAAGTAATACTTTCATGACCTCGTTTCTTCTCCATTTAAACATTCCGTACCAGATTTGTTAGATGCTCAATCGCCGCAGGGTCACGGTGGTCAAAGAATGCGCTGGTGTTGGTATCAAGTGCAGCAATCAAGGCCATATCATCACCACTCAGTTCAAAATCGAATACGTCGAAATTCTGTTCCATGCGCTCCTTTTTCGTGCTCTTGGGAATGCACACGACTCCGCGCTGCAAAAGCCAGCGAAGCACCACCTGCGCCACACTCTTATGGTATTTTTCGCCAATCACTTTGAGTGTTTTGTTTCCGAACAAATCGCCTCGTCCTTCGGCGAAAGGTGCCCATCCTTCCATCTGTACACCCTTTGACTGCATAAATTCCTGCGCTTTCGTCTGTTGAAAGAATATATTTGCTTCCACTTGATTGACGGCGGGTGTGACCTCGTTAAAAGCGATTAGATCCGCCAAACGGTCAGGATAAAAACTGCAAACGCCGATGGCACGGATTTTGCCTGCTTTATACAGCTCTGTCATCGCCCTCCATGCGCCGTAGTAGTCGTTCAGCGGCTGGTGAATCAGGTAAAGGTCAAGATAGTCCAGCCCCAGCTTCTGCATGGATTTTTCAAAGCCGCGTTTTGCGCCCTCGTAGCTGGTATCGGTAATCCACAGCTTCGTGGTGATGAACAACTCCTCGCGTGGAACACCACAACGTTTGATTGCTCTGCCGACAGCCTCTTCATTCCCATAGGAAGCCGCAGTATCAATGCTGCGGTAGCCGACCGAGATTGCATCCACGACTGCCTGTTCACACTGTGCAGGATCAGTGATTTGATAAACGCCAAAGCCAAGCTGCGGCATTTTTACTCCATTATTCAAAGTTACATAGTTCATAATGCGTTCCTCCATTCTTATTTCGTGCTGTGTCCACCGAACACTTCAAACTCCATAGTATTTAGTTTTGCATCGATTTCAGCAACTTCTTCTTTTGTCAGGAAAATTTCCCCGGCTTCCAGATTCTCTTTCAGTCTTTCCGGTTTTCTGGAACCCGGAATCGGTACAACATACGGTTTCTTGTTGATCATCCATGCGAGGGAAAGCTGTCCCATGGTGGCATTCTTCTTTGCTGCCAGTTCTGTCAGAAATGCAAGCAGCGCTTTCGCCTTCTCATATCCTTCTTCGGTATACTGGGGCATCCCTGCGCGATAATCCTGTTTTCCTTCAAATTTTGTATCAGGTGTATATTTACCAGTTAAGAACCCATTTGCCATAGGTGAAAATGCGACAAAAGCAATATTCAGTTCTTCGCAGGTGGAAAAAATAGATTCATGCCACCGCGCCATCATGGAATATCGATTCTCAATAGCCGTCACTGGGCAGACCGTATTTGCACGACGCAAATATTCCTCGGTAGTCTCTGAAATTCCCCAGTAACGGATTTTTCCCTCCCTGATTAGTGCAGCCATTGTATCTGCTACAATTTCCGGCTCCACCTTCGGATCGATTCTGTGCTGATAATAGAGATCAATATAATCTGTCCCTAACCGTTTTAAACTCATCTCAACACTTTTGCGGATCGTTTCCGGACGGCTGTCCAGCGACAAAGTCAGGTCTTCGTTGTGGTGGACGCCCATCTTTGTAGCGATCACGACTTTATCGCGCACGCCTTTCAGTGCCGCACCGACCAGCTCCTCGTTGTAGGAAACCGTTCCGTCAGGGAAAACACCCGTATATGCTTCAGCAGTATCAAAGAAATCATAGCCCATCTCATAGGCTTGCCGAAGTGTTTTTATGGCGGATTCATTATCTACCGGATCACCAGAGGCATGACTAAATCCCATGCAGCCAAGTCCCACCGGATTTACAAATAAATCGCTGTTTCCAAGTTTTCTTTTTTTCATAACAATACATTTTCCTTTCTATTGACACTGAA
>OIZA01000387.1_pt1 | contig 24160 bp, 19 predicted proteins | sample 1588381 | NCBI WGS metagenome assembly OIZA01 (sample SAMN03283277) | human gut metagenome | biome: human-associated habitat; material: feces | host: Homo sapiens | place: Peru | collected 2012 | reverse complement strand
CGGTCCAACAGTGTTGGACCCTACACCTGTTAGCCACACTATTGTTATAATAATATATATGATAATTTTGCAAATTTTCCTTTATACTCAATAAAAAAACTAACTTACCTTTACCCACAGACGAAATTGAAAAACCCTAATTTATCAAATTAATCTTACGCACAAACAAAATTGAAAATACAAATATCAATACCAATGAATATAACACCTATAAAATGTAAAAATAATGATATGTATATGCAATATTTACTATATGAAAATAAACAAATGTGCAGTAATATATATAAAAGAATTTTAAATTAGATAACTGATTTGTTATTTGTTTTCTTTTTAGTGTGATAACATTGACAACTAAATAGATATTTGTTAACATAGTGATGTAAAATTGTTTACTATGTAAAAGGAAGAGTGGCTTATGATGGACGAAAAATTTTTACATGATACCGGTGTAGAGGCTATGCGTGTTGTAAAAACAGCACTAAAGGCTTACCGTACATTCAGCAAACTTGCTGTAGAAGGGGAAAAGGTAAGCGTTTGTGGTTTACAGGTTTTAACAACACTAAGATACTATCCGGAGTTAAACACAGTTAGTGACCTTGCAGATAGCCTAGAGTTTAGCAAAGGCCTAATTTCAAGAGAAGTAGAAACTTTGAGAAAATGTAACTATGTAACTACTTCAGTTGATGAAAAGGATAGAAGAGTTCTAAGAATTTTCATAAATAAAGAAGTTGCAGATCCTGTTATTCTTAAGCAAAAGGAAAAATTATTTAACCTAATTCATCAGGTTACAGATGGTATTGCTGATGAAGATATTAAAAAGTATAGAGAATTAAATAAGATTTTCCTTGAAAAGGTAACTGAAGTTGATTTTGATAAAGAAGTTGATACTTCTAACTTCGATTTACAGAAGTTTATTTAAAATTAATAATTTTTTCAAACAAAAAAGGAGTGACCGTTTTGGCCACTCCTTAATTCTTTTGTTAGTCAACAGTAGGTGTTGTATTATTTGTCATATCATTTTGATTGTTTGCTACTGTTGTATCGGTTGTATTGTTTGAGTTGTTACTTTGATTTGTATTATACTCAGTTTGGTTACTGTTTGTATTACTGTTGTTTCTCTTTTGAGAATAGTTTGTTGTAGGGTAGAAACAAGAATATGTTTCACCATTTTTCATAGTTGTGTTTCTGTAGTAAGCAAGTTCAGAAACAGTAACTAGCTGATAACCCTTTTTATCAAGATACTTAACAATGTTTGCAACTGCCTTTGGTGTTGAGTCTTGAATATCATGCATTAGAACAATGTCTCCATCAAGGTTTTGACCTTTCTTAAATACTCTCTTAATTGCATTAAATGTAGCCTGACTGCTCTTTGTACTCCAGTCTAGAGTATCAATTGACCATAGGATAATAGGGTTAATGTTTTCAGTTTCATATACATTAGAAGTAATACCACCCGGACAACGGAAAACAGTAGGATATTCACCGATTACTTTCCTAATTGCCTCATTTGTCTTGTTCATTTCAGCTCTTTGCTCTTTCTCGCTGATGTTACTTGCATATTGGTGATCCCAAGAGTGATTACCAATTTCATGACCGGCATTAAATTCTTGCTGAACAATATCTTCTTCACCCTCAATTCTAGAACCAACAAGGAAGAATGTTGCTCTACCGTTTACACTTTTTAGTGATTTTAGAATTTGTTCTGTATTACTTGCATCAGGACCATCATCAAATGTAAGTGCAACCATAGGTTTGGTTCTGTCTAGGTTCTTACGGATTTTAGCCTTTTGTTCTGTAACAATAATTTTGCAGGTAGCAGAAAGGTTGTTGTATAAAGTACAGGTAACATTAGCCTCACCTTCTCTAAGTGCCTTTACAAGACCTTTATTATCAACAGAAACAATGTGGTCATTGTCTGTTGTGAATGTGTAGCTTGAAGTACCTTCATTTTTATTAAATTCCGGAACAATATTGATTGTTCCACCAACACCCATTGTTGTGTGAGCTAAGTTTAGCTTAAAGCTGGTAGGTTCATTAAATATTTGTAGCTTAACTTTCTTTTCAATACCATTGTAGCTTGTGATTGTAATAGTTGCATTACCTTTTGATATTGCTTTGATTGTACCGGTCCTATCAATAGTAGCAATATTTTCTTTATCTATATTATATGTATAGAAGTCACTTGGTGTATTTTCGCTGTCATCCGGTTTAAATGTATAGCTTTCATTATTAGCCATAACTATTTTTTTAGGTGCTGAGATTTTCTTAGGTGCTGATACAACAGTAATGTCAGCATAATTAGTAAGGTTATTATCTGTTGTTACTTTAATAGAACAATCACCTTTCTTAAGTGCCATAACCTTGTTGCCGGTAACTTTAACTATGCTACTGTCTGTAGAAGAAAGTTTATAAGTGTTTTTTGCATCCTTAGGAGAAATGACAACATCAAGAGAAGATTCTTGACCAACACCCAAGGTGATTTCTTTTGTCTTAAAACTAACGGACTGAGCATTTGTTGTGATGTTCAGCACATTTTTGGCTTCCTCAACAATGTCAACACCATAAAGGGTAAGACCTGCACAAATAACTGAAATAATAGCTAATATTACAAGTATAGTTGTGATAATAATTGATTTCACTTTCATATTTAATACTTCCTAAATCGTTTTTCTCTATGATACCACATAATTAGACAAAAATAAACATTTAACATATATTTTTTTAAATTATATTTGTTCTGTAGAAATATATGCTACTATAATTTTGTTAAAGAATTATCGTATGTATATTTACAATATGTTCATAATTAAAATTACATAAATTTTATGTAAAATTTCTAAATGTGTTAAATGGTAAATTTTGTTTGTGTATTTTGCGACAAATTTAAAATTTTTATTGTGCAACTTTACTCTTGATTTGATGGTTTTGTGAAAAATTGCATAAATTGTTGTAATTTTGACTATGGAAAAGGTAGAAACTTAGTCGTATTGTTGAAGAAACAACTAATTTGTAGTATAATAATAAATGTTCCGATAGTTTATGTATGGTTTGTGAACTATCTATTAAAAGGTGAAATAGGGTGGTGCAATGATGGATAACAAGGATGAGTTAACCTTTGAACTTCAAAAGGCTCTTGCTGAAAAAGAAATAATGGATAAAGTCAATGTGCGTGTTCGTAGAAAGACCAGTCTGGTGTTGTTATTCATTTCATTTATGAGTTTAGTCTTAGTGACATTTGCTTGGTTTACTATTAGTACACTTGCTAATGTTGAAAAGTTGGATATGACTATTGGTACTGCACCTGACCTTAGAATCAGTACAGAGAATCACGGTAGTAACTTTAAACAATATGTAAAGACTGTAACAGGTGCTATGATTGATAAGGAACTTACCGATAGATTTAATACAACAATGAAAGACCAGGTTCTTGATCCTGTTACTTCTTCAAACGGTAGAGCATTTAAAAGCAGAAGTGGTAGGGATATGGAAAGAAACAAAAACACTTTCCTAGAATTTGACCTTTACTTAATCTCAACTAAGGATTTAACAGTTCATATTACTAATGATGCTGACAATGAAAACAGACTCAAAGGTACTCAGGTTTCTACTAAAGAAACAGGTGATAAGGCTGATATTGTTAAGGCAGTTCGCTTTAGCTTTACTAATGAAGATGGCAGAACTATTATATATGAACCAAACAAAGGTTCAGCAGTTGCCGGTCAAACAACATTTGATTTATCAAGACCAATGACTTACAGTGATGCAAACAAAGTTTGTGACCTTAAGAAGCTAACTCCACAGAAAGTTACAGTTAGAGTTTGGTTTGAGGGTGAAGACCCTGAATGTGTCAACAAAATTCAAGAATCAACTATGGAAGCTATCCTAACATTTGGTGGAGAAGCTGACGCAGGTTAATTCATATAAATTTACTAAGATAGGGAGGAGATAAAAGTTGTTTAATAAAAAGAAAAATGAAAATGTGGACTTTACTCCAAGTGACCTTAGTAAATTAACCAAGAAAGGTGCTAGAGAAACCGGAAAAGAAAGTTCATATGGTGAGTTTAGACAAGCAAGAGATGCAGAGGTTCTTGACAAAACCAGAAGAAGAAAAAGACTTTTGTTTTGGTTAAGTTTACTTTTAATTGCTTTTCTACTTTGCTTGTGGTTATTAATGTTTTGGTGGACAAGAGCCGGTGACCTGGTTATTGATGTTGACCGTCTGGCTGACCAGAAAGGTATTATCCTTTCAGAAACTTCAGATTTTAAACATCCCGAAACGGTTTTATCAGGTAAAGGCGTTGATAATGTAACCAACATTACTTATGCTTGGCTAACTGATAATATGACACTTAATGGTGATATTTCTTATTTAGATAAGTATGTGTCAAGTAAGGACAAGTCCATTGACGGTGGCAGTCATAACGGTGACAGTAACAACAATAAAAAGAAAATTGCCGGTACTAATAACGCCGGTGAAAATTACTTGGCTTATACATTCTATTGTAAGAATGCCGGTAATCAGTCCTTAACTTATGATGCAACTCTTATTAATAAGGGTGCTGCTAAGAGTATGGATGAAGCAGTTAGAGTTATTGTTTTCAAAAACGGTGAACCTACTGTTTATGCTCACAAAAAGCATAAAAGTAATGAACCGGAAGACGATAGCAAGTTTATTCCAAAGTCACTTAATTCTAAGGCTTGGATAAATGATAAAGAAATTATGACAACAAAAAGTGAAAACTTTAAGCCAAACCAAGTTGATAAATATACAGTCCTAATGTGGGTTGAGGGTAATGACCCTGAATGTATCAACGAAATCCTTGGTGGTCATATGAAAATGTCTATGACATTCTCAGTTGAGGATGATAAAGAGACATAAGTTGGATAGAAAATATAACAAAGACTTGATAAGAGTTGCAAAGAATCTTCGCAGTAATATGACCAAAGAAGAAAAACATCTTTGGTATGATTACTTGAAAAATTATAAAGTCCGTTTTTCAAGACAGAAAATCTTAGGCAAGTATGTTGCAGATTTTTATTGTGCAAAAGCAAACCTTGTAATTGAACTTGATGGCTCTCAACATTATCAAGAAAAAGAGTTAGATTACGATAAAGCAAGAACAGAATATCTTTCAAAATTTAATATAAAAGTTGTTAGAATTCCTAATAATGAAGTGAATAAAAATTTTGATGGTGTGTGTAGATACATAGATATGACGGTTCAGCAAAATTTAAAAAATTAGAACAAACTCTCTAGCCTCCCTTGTGTAAAGGGAGGGGGACCACGTAAGTGGTGGAGGGATTGTCTAGTAGAAATTAAAAGGTAGATGATATTTAGATAGAAGATAAGACTATAAATAACATCTATCCAATGAAATTGATAAATAGGAAAGATTGTACCAAAACAATCCCTCAGTCACCTAACGGCGACAGCTCCCTTTACACAAGGGAGCCTGGATAGTTAGTACATATACTTTACAATGTAGGTTATGTAGAGGCGAACATTGTTCGCCCGTAAAGAAAGTTTAATTTAGAAAGTATTTTGTCTTATGTGAAAATTTATATTTAGCACAAACTCTCTAGCCTCCCTTGTGTAAAGGGAGGGGGACCACGTAAGTGGTGGAGGGATTGTCTAGTAGAAATTAAAAGGTAGATGATATTTAGATAGAAGATAAGACTATAAATAACATCTATCCAATGAAATTGATAAATAGGAAAGATTGTACCAAAACAATCCCTCAGTCACCTAACGGCGACAGCTCCCTTTACACAAGGGAGCCTGGATGAACAGTACAAACCTATTAAAGTCAAAAAAGTCCATAATGTTCTATTAACCTTAAATGCTGACAAGAGGGATGGGTAGGACGTGGAATATAAGTAATTAAACCCCGGTGGTGTTAAGGGGTAATAAAATTTAGGAGGAAAATCTCTATGAAAACACATCTATTAACAAAGAAGAGAGCTCTTATCTCTTCAGTAGCAATGCTTCTAGTGGCAATTATTGCTCTAGGTACTGCAACATTCGCATGGTTTACAAAGGCTTCTGTTGCGACTGCACAGGGTATCAATGTAAACACAATTAAGGCTTCTGAACTACAGATTAGAAGTATTTACAAAGAATGGACAGATACACTAAACTATGAATCTAACAAGCAGATTTTAAAACCAGCTTCAACATATGATGCTACACATTGGTTTAAAGCAGATGCAGATTCAAAGAAAGCATATACTGCTGCTGACAAGAACATCACTCCTGTTACTGATAGTGAAAAGGCAAATTATTACTACGAAGAAAGACTTGATATTAGAAACAATGGTACAGCTGCTGTAAATAATGTTAAAGTAACAGTTACTCTAGATAATAAGTCAATCCGTAAGAATTATCTAAGAGTTGCTCTTGTTCCTTGTGATGCAGACGGTAAGGTTGCAGGTACTTTTGCTCTTAGTGATAAAACAGTATGTTCTGAAGAAGGTGTAGAGTATGCTGCAATTAAATCAAAGACAGGTAATGTTGTAGCAAAAGAAAATGTAACTCCATCAGCTACTTGGACATTTGACGCTGCAGATACATTAGCAGGTAGAACAGGTGCTGGTACAACTGCTTCACCATACCAGTGGGATTCTAAGACATTTAAACTATTAGTATGGTTTGAAGGTCAGGACTTAAATTGCTATGATGGTAATGCTGGTGCAGAAATTCCTAACATTACATTCAGTGTAACTGGTGATACTGCTAATCAGCAGGGCTAATTCTAACCTAAAATAGAATTACATAATTAATTAAGAAATGAAATGGAGACCCAGGTAAATGAAAGTTTTTAAGAAAGTGATAAACATAGTAATTGATGTGCTTGTAGTATTAATACTACTTGTATCAGCACTAATTTTAACATTATCTTTAGCTTCTCAAGATACCGGGTCTCCTAATTTACTTGGATACACACTAAATTCTATCCAAACAGGTTCAATGGAACCTGAGTTTTATGCCGGTGACTTGCTTATTGGTAAGACTACCGACATAGACGGAACTTATAACAAAGGTGACATTGTTTTCTTTGAAAGTTCCTATAAAGGGGAAGATGGTATTGAATACAAAATGGTAAAGTGCCATCGAATTGTAAAGACTAAGGACGATAACGGAATTAAGTATTACCTGACAAGAGGTGATAACAACAAGATTTCCGATGCAGAAACTGATGGTTGGCTAACTGCCGATAAGATAGTGGGCGTTTATCAGACTAATGACTATCAAGGTAAGAAACTTGAGGGTGTTGGTTCTGTAATTGACTACTTACAGAGTTTCTGGGGATTCTTCTTCGTAATCGTTCTACCAATGATATTATTCTTTATCTATGAGCTGGTTCGCGTTATCCGTAATGTGATGGCTTATACTAAAGAAAAAGCTATTGTTGCTGCTAAGGAAGCTGCCGAAAATGCAGAACTTTCTGAAGCACAAAAGCAAAAAGCAATAGAAGAATATTTAGCAAGTCAAAAGGCAAAGGAAGAATCTTCTAACGAAGAAAAATCCAATGACCAAGAATAAAATTTAAAACTTGCTAATAGGTGAAAGTCCACTGTTGCAGAGAATTTTCACTACAATTTAGTTGGCAGTACACTAATGAAAATACTGCATATGAGGGCTAAACCGGAAAGAATTATATGGTTAAGCAAATATGTAAACATAGGCGATAAATCTTTCTAACGGGTCAGCAACGCTGGAAAGATTTGTTGTTTGTTTATGATTGAGGCGATTAGTCATAGGACTAAGGGTAAAACTTTTTTAAGAACAGAAAGAGGAGTAGATTCCTTATGGATACAGTATTCAAATTTTTATATGAATTTCTGGGACAATTCTTTGCTTCACTTTGGAGTATTGTAACAGGAATTTTCAAGGGCATTATTGGTATGTTTGATTTTCCGGCATACGGAAAGATTATTAGCGATTACACATCAGAACTTGGAGGTCTTGAGTGGGTAATTGCCATATTTGCAATGATTTTACTTGCAGCTGTCCTTGTATTTTTAGTAATGCTTATTGTTCTATCCTTAAAAAAGTTTTTCCGTTATAAGAAAAAGGTTAAGGATACAGGGGACTTAGTAGCAGAAGTTAATCACCTAACTAAAGAGGTTATGAGACTAAACCTTGAGAAAGATAAGATTCTATCAATGAAGGTTTCTCAAATTGGTCTTAACCCTAACGAAATTTCTGAACTTACAGGGGAAGAAATGGAAGCTCTTAATAATGGTGAAGAAGAAACAACTCAGCGTTTCTACAAGCTATGTCATATTGATGAAGTTTGGGCAGACTATCAGCCACCAATTTACAACAATACAATTACACTTGAACAGTTCTGTGACCAGTTCCGTAACTTTGCTTGTTCAAGACTTGGTCTATACTATGATACTAAGTTGATTAGATATTTTGTTGCTTCATTCGGTAGTAACAGACTTATTATCCTACAAGGTATCTCCGGTACAGGTAAAACTTCCCTTGCTCGTGCATTCGGTAAGTTTGTATGTAATGACTCAATCATCACACCTGTACAGCCATCTTGGAGAGACAGAACTGAACTATTCGGTTACTTCAACGAATTTACTAAGAGATTTAACGAAACAGAACTATTGCGTGCAATGTATGAAGCAAGTTATAACGATAATGTTTATGTTATTGTACTTGATGAAATGAATATCGCTAGAGTTGAATATTACTTTGCTGAAATGCTATCAATTCTAGAAATGCCGGATTGTGATGAATGGGTAATCTCGATGGTTCCAAATGTATGGCCTGATGACCCTAAACACTTTGACCAAGGTAACTTTAAGATACCACCAAATATGTGGTATATCGGTACTGCTAATAACGATGACTCTACTTTTGCTATTGCCGATAAGGTTTACGATAGAGCAATGCCTATTGATATTGATAGTAAGGGTACTCCATTTGATGCACCGGATACTCCACCTGTACAGATTAACTATCATTATCTGGAGAGCCTATTTGACAATGCTAAGAAGCAATATCCTGTTAGCCAAGTACTAATTGATAAACTAAACAAGCTTGATGATTATGTTATTGAACATTTCCGTATTGCTTTTGGTAACAGAATTATGCGTCAGGTAATGTCCTTTACACCATGTTATGTTGCTTGTGGTGGTAAGGAAATTGACGGTCTTGACTATGTTCTAGCAAGAAAAATCTTTAGAAAGTTTGAATCTCTAAACCTATCATATATTAGAGACGAAATTGATGGCCTGGTTGCTTATATGGATCACCTATATGGTAGAGAAAATATGGGCGAAAGTAAGGCTTATCTACATAGACTTCAAAAGCTAGTATAAAAACAATATCACCTCTTCCTTATGGGAGAGGTGGACTTATTAATTTAAGATTATTTTATTGAGAATGAGGTGTGTCCTATGGGCAAAAAATATAATAAATTGTATCGTGCATATTATGAATTGCGTGAAACCCTAAAGGATGACTACACCTTTAATTATTATATTGACGGTATGGATAGAGCCGATAACGGTGAGGATGTTCACAGTGGTGAAATCTTCTCTCGTTATATTGATATGGACTGGGTTGAAGCAATTGAATATGCCTTGCCTTATATCCAAAATGCAGTTGATGAAATGCGTAGAACAATTATTTCCGAAGAAGAAGTAGTTAATGTTGCAAAAATCAAGAAGGTAGGTCCGGATACTGTTAAACATTTGGCATCCCATGCTAACTTTATTTCAAAAATTGATGAACGTGGTGATGTTATTCCTAACAAACTACTTAATGTTAGAAAAGAAGATACATATAACATTTATGAAAACAGAATGTTGTTTACACTTCTTACCAACATTTCAAGATTTATTTCGGAAAGATTTAGAAAGTTAAGAGAAACTCCGGAAGACTCACTTTATGAAACACATATCCACAGAGATGTTGACTATCATGGTCAGAAGATAAAGTTTAACTTTGACTTTAGAGATGAAAACCATGAAGTTGAAAAAGTAGATAATAATGAAGATGTTGAAAATTTAAGTGACTTTGATAGAGTAGTTAGAATCAGACAAATTACACAGGGTATCTTAAATTCACAGCTTATGAAAGAGTTAGTTGGTTGCGAAGTTGTTCGTTCACCACTTACAATGACTAACCTTTTGAAGAAGAACCCTAACTTTAAAGAGGCTGTTCAACTTTGGACATTCCTAGAAAAATACAAAAAACCTGGCTTTGTTGTTGAGAAAAATGCCTTTAACGGTGAAATGAATAAGGACATTAAGCGTGATATTTATGGTCTTATGAGTTTGAACCGCTTTGTAATGGAAATTGAACAAAGCCCTGCATTAAAAGAAGCTCTACACGAAAAGTATTTAGAAGAAAAAGCTGAAGAAGAGGCTCTTGCTGACCAAGGTACAAAGTCTAGAATGGCTTTTGAGAAAAAGCTGAAAGAAGTTCGTCAGGAAGAAATGAATATCAGACTTCAGGAAATTCGTGAAAGAGAAACTGAAATTCATAAATTAAAGGCAACAATTGAACAGTTAAATATGACTCTTGAGCTAAGAGAACAACAAATTGTTGAGCTGACTAATAAGTTGAACTTGGCTTATGAACAGATTGAAGACCTAAAGAAACAGATTATGGTTCTTGAAGAAGAAATTGAAAAACTCAAGGCTGAAATCGAAAGATTATTAGGTATCATTGAAGAACAGAAAAAGAAAATTGCCGAACTGGAAGATAAGGTAGAAAAGTTAACTGCTGAACTTGAAAAGGCGAAAGCAGAAATCACAAGACTACTTGAACTTGAAAAACAGTTAAGAGCAGAGATTGATTCTTTAAATAAAGAAATTGTAAAGTTAAACGGTATTATTGCTAAGTTGAAGGAAGATATTGCTGAAAGAGATAGAATTATCGCTAATCAAAAGGCAGAAATTTCTTCTTTAAACAATAAGGTTGCAAACCTTAACAACACTATTGAAACTGAAAGAAAAGAACATAGTGCTGAAATTAGCCGTTTGAACTTAGAACATAAAAATGAAGTTGATACTTTAGTTGCAAATCATAATAATGAAATTGCTTCTATCAACACAAAGCATAGTGAAGAAATTTCTACTATCAATAGTAACCACCAAAATGAAGTTGCTGAAATTAATAGAAAGCATAGTGAAAATGTTAATTCTATTAATGCAGAGCATAAAGCAGAAGTAGAAGAAATTAATTCTAAAAATGCTGAAAATATCAACAAGTTAAATGCTGACTTTGACAAGAAAATGGCTAATGAAAAAGCTAATTTTCAAAATGAAATGTCAAAGCAACAGGCATCTTTCCAAAAGGAAAAGGATAGCTTAAATCAGACTAATGAAAAAGAAAGAAAGATTTATGAAGCTAAACTTGTTGTACTAAAAGATGAGCAAGAAAAAGAAATTAGCAAGATTAACACTAACCATTCTAAAGAAATAGAAAAGTTACACAGAAGTGCTGCTGATTCCTTAGCAAAGGAAAGAAAGATTCATCAGACAGAAATTGCTAAGGTTAAAAAGCAGAAAGATAAGGCTTATTCTGAAGAAGAAAAGAAGTTTAATCAAAAGCTAAAAGAAGTTGAAAAACGACTGGAAAAAGAGTATAATAAAAAAGTTAAAGAAATTAAAGAGCAAGAGGCTAAAAAGGTTAAAGCCATTAAGCTAAAAGCTAAGAAGAAAATGTTTACTGCTGAGGAACTAGAGAATATTAAATAACCTAAAAGTAGTGAGGGTAATATGAGTAAAGACCAGGAACTTGTAAAAGTAAAAAGGGATACCAAATCCCTAGTTATGAAAAACTTAATAGTTATGGCTGTGCTTATTATTCTCGCACTAACCGGTGTTATCTCTTGGTTTACAAACAAGACCAAGGCAACTGCTGATGGTATCAATGTTATCTGCGAAGCACCTAAAGGTCTAAAAATTGCAGTAGTAAGACATGGTGAAGAAGCTCCTGATGTTAATGATGAAACTCAGTGGTCAGAAGGGGAAATTACTTTAACTAAAGATGCGTATCCTTTCTTGAAAGAACAGTCAATTATCGAAATTACAAGTGACGGTACGTATTTCTATAAACCAAAGCTTACTCAAGAAAATGGTAAGGCTAAGCCTGATACAAGTAGTGAGTGGGATGTTGCTGATAAGGATTCTTATTTATCAATTGATGTTTATATGAAAACAGGTGAAGATCATATGGTTTATTTGAATTCAGGAACAGAGATTTCTCCAAACTCCACTACATTGACAGGTGAACAATCCGGTAATAAAAGTGATGATGGTAATTTTTCTAAAGACTGTATTGTTGGAGCAGTAAGACTTTCTACTGTAAGTGATGATTCAAAATTGAAAAATTTATGGATACCGGCTCCTCAAATTCACTATGACAGTGACAATAAGAAAGTTACTTTAGGTAATACTTCCGGCGATACGTTTAAACATAAGTATTGGGAGGTAACAAAAGATTCAGATGGCAAAACGGGTAAACCTAAGGGTACAGCACCTATAGAATACAATGGTGTTATCACAAATACAAACGGAAAATTTACTTTAGGTAAAAATTATGATTTTGCCATGTTAACAAAAAAACAACCTAGTGATAAGTATGCTTCAGGTATGACAACAGTAAATATTTGGGTTGACGGTGAAGATGATGAAGCAAGATTTGCTATGGTTGGTGGAAAGTTTAAGGCAACAATTAAGTTATCCTTGTAATAAGGCATTAAATTGAAAGGAAGTGATATGTGTGAAAAAAGAAAAGTATGTTTCAAAACATTGTGGTAATGTTTCACGTAGTTTTAAGGACATTTCTTATTCATATATATCACTCTTTTTAGTTGTTATGGTGCTTGTTGGTACAACAGTATCTTGGTTTACAATTAAGGATAATGCAAATATTAATTCAAATATTATGAATTTTAATTCAGGTACAGGGCTTCGTGTTAATGATGGTGAAGATATTACAAATCATATTAAAGTTGATAACTTTAAAATTGATGAGGCATCAAGTGTTGATGGCAGAAATTTATTTTTTCCGAATAATAACGTAGATGGTAATAATAATTTAACCTACTCATTGCAATATAGAGATGCTACTGTTGGTGACAAGAACCAAAGGTTTTTGTACAAAGATTTTACTGTTAGCGCAGACTCAAAGGAAACTAATGTTTATGTAAAGAGTTACACAATTAAAGTTGGTGACGAAACATTTAATGGTTCAACACAGATTTTGTTTGAAGATAAAAATAACCCTTTGAAACCAACCGGTATTGTTACTCACGATGCTTGTCCCATTAGGATTGCATTCATTACTGACAGTCAGGATAAACCAACAGTTTTTGATCCAACTGCCCTTGTTGACAGATATGCAAAGACTTATCCGGCAATTAGTTCGACTTCTTTGGATACAGGTTCGGTTATAAATACAGAAAATTCAACTTCCATTTCATTCTCTGATTACTACTACGCAGTAGGTAAGCCAATATTTACACTAGAGGGTACGATCCCAAAGAAGGTGACTATGGTTGCATGGCTTGAGGGCACAGGTGATAATTGTGATAAATATGCAGGTAAAGATCTTTCTATCGATATAGAACTTGAAAGTAATTTTAAAGATATGGAATGGATTACTTTTGTAGATAATACTGTAGGTGATAATGATGCTTCAGTAAAACATTGGATTAATAAAGACAATGACTGTATTGTAACTATGACTTATAAAGACATTACTACAACAGGTTCACCTTATCGTACAGTTATTATGCAAGAAAACGGTAATGATGATAAGGGCAATCCAACATGGGTTGCTCCAATTCCTGAAAAAGTGGTAACAGATATAACCTTTAATAGATACAGTCTTAACGATGAAATGATTTATAACGCATGGTATACCCGAGATCAGGTTGAAAATATGTGGGCACATAAGCTAGATGGCAGAAAACCTGCTGCACTTCAAGAGTCTAGAGAAATAAATGGTACAAGAAAAACTGTTTATACAGCTCTTGGTGGTAATGGTTATAGTACAACTGAGGATATATCAGAGAGATTATCACCTTGTTTGGGCTATTGGGATTACGAAAATATTTCCAGTGGTGGTTCCTCTTCCGGTGGCGGTTCTTCTTCCGGTGGCGGCGGTGAAATTATTGAAAATCCAAATGCTAAGATTAAGATAGGTATTGACTTTAACATAACTACTAATGATAAGACTTGGATACAAGATGATATTAATTATCATGGTTACACAATGTATGCTAAGTTTATCGATGGAACATTGGTTCCTATGAAATTGGACAATGATGTTTGTAAGATTGATAATGATGGTAAGATTAATGATTATGAGATGAAAGTCAATTCGATTTTAACTGCTTTTGTGCTAAAGAGCAAATCAGATACAAAGACAATTAGAATAAATCAAAATGTTATGTTTAATAGAAGTATGAATATTACAATGGAAATTTCAAATGATGATGTTGCTCATAGAACAAATTAATGAATTATTAAGATAAGGAGATGTCACAAATGAATAAGAAAAGGCCATTACATGGCAAAAAAACTGAGAAAAGTGATAATTTCCTTGGTCGTGTGTCAATTAAGACAATTGTACTATCAGTTGTAGCACTTATCCAAATGATGCTTTTAATTACCGGTACAACATTTTCTTGGGTAGAAACAATTTCTTCTTTGGCACTTACCGGTGGCGGTAAAATTGACAATCCTGTTAAGACAGTTGCAAATATCGGTTCCGGAAGTGGTTACGATAAAGAGTTGGATCTAGATGCTTATTTTAAAAAGGCAGGTAATGTTCATTTATCAACTTGTTCCAGTGCTGATGGTAGTGTATTTTATTTTCCAATAGTTGGAGAGGATAAGCTTCATCGTCAATCTACTGTAAATGACCGTAATGTAAACTACATTAGTTATAATCTTAAAGTAGTGAATAAAGAAAATAAGAGTAAAGATTTTAAGTTTGGTAAAATACCATCAATCAAAATAGGTAATGAAGCAGTAACAGACAACAGAGTGCGAGTTGCTATTACAGTTGATGGTGTTACTAAGATATTCTCTAATAAAGATGCTACTGAAAAAGTTGTAGCAGCTACTGACGGTACGCTTTCAGATACTACGGTTAACGCTTTTGGCAAATATACTAATTCAGATGAAAAAGTGACTTTACCGGTATTTTCTATACCTGCAAATTCTAAAAAAGATGTAAAAATATCTCTTTGGTTGCAAGAGTCTACAACTTCTAATAATGATAATAACGGAGATGTAGCAGTAAATGACTTCACACTGGTTGTCAGCAAGAAGTGTGTAGAAGTGAAATATGGCACTGGCTCAGATAATACAATGGGCGATATTTCTATTGGTAGCAATAATCAGCAAATTTGTTACGGAGAAGAGGGTACTACGGTTCCTCTAAATGCTACTGCAAAACCGGGTTACAAGTTTATGGGTTGGTACAAAGATAGTGGTTGTACAATTAAAGCTCCTGTAGAAGAAGACGGTGAATTTAAAATAGGTAGTGACAGCAAATATACCTTATACGCGTTATTTAAGAAAACTTATACCGTCAAAGTTTTTGCCGTAACTGATAATGATGAAAATAATCACAAAGGTGGTACAGTTCAGATTAATTCAGATGGTGCCTCAACAAATGCAACTAAAAATGATGTAACTGTTGGAGAAACGGTAAAACTTACTGCGACACCTAATGAAGGTTATGACTTTGTGGGTTGGTATGATGCCATTACAGGTGGTAAACAGGTATATGGTGAGGGTACTACTAATATTGAGCTTGATAGTAAAGTTCCAAAGGATATAACACTATATGCCAGATTTGAAATTAAAAAATACATTGTTAGTGCAAGTGCAGTTTCTGAAGATGATGCTGAAAACAAACAAGGAAACAAAATTACCTACGGTGATGAACAAAAGGCACAGGTTACAGTTACAGTTAAGCATGGTGATTCTGTAACATTTACGGCTGTCCCTGTTGATGGCTCCGGTTATGTATTTGACGGTTGGTATAGTGACAAGGATTGTTCAGCAGGTAATAAACTTTCAAGTGAGAAAAGTTATACAGTTGGTCCTGTAAAATCTGATAAGAGTATTTATGCAAAGTTTGTTTTGAAACGATACACAATTGATGTTTACGCATATTGTTATAATGATAAAACAACAGATTTGAGTGAACAGGTTAATTATGGTAAAATTAAATCAGATAATGAAACACCGGAAACTCATATTACGCGAATTGTAAAGTATGGGACATCCTTCTCATTTACAGCTGTAGGAAACGAAAACTGTGTATTTGAGGGTTGGTACAATAAAGCTGATAATGCTTTAATTGATGATACAAATGTTACATACAGTGTTGATTTGTTTAAAGGTGACTCACAGACAAGTGATAATAAAAAGAGTTTTTATGCAAAGTTTAAGATAAAAACAAAGACAATCAATGTTCATCCGGTAAAGAATGATACAACAGATACTTCAACAGTAAACATTAATAAGACACTTACTACTGATGTGATTAACTATGGTGAAACAGCAACAATTTCTGCTGAACCTGGTGCAAACAGTGAGTTCAAGGGTTGGTTTACTGACCAGGATTGTACTGAGAGAGTCGGAGATAATTACCTTGACTTAAACTTATCTATTACAGTAAATGAAGATACATCTACCGATTATTATGCTAAGTTTGAGAAGAAAACTGAAATGACAGTTTATTTCGATAATACTAAGTCTGGCTGGACTACTCCACACATTTATTTATGGGGAAGTTCAGGTTCAGGTACTAATGCCTCATTCCCAGGTGAAGAAATGACACGAATCGGTACATCATCAATTTATCAGTATAAAGTCAATTTATCTAAAAATTATGATAAAGTTATATTTAATCAAGGTAGTAGTAATGGTCAAACCGGTAACTTAAAATTGCCTAAACAGACTGATGAAAATAATATGTTTGTTTATGATAAGGATAAAAATTTGGATCAGAAAGGTTATTGGACAAAGTATACAGAGCAAACTCCTGGAAAAAAATATACTATTTACCTAACCAATAATATGGGCTGGGACAAAGTTTATTGTTATGCTTGGAGTGCTACTATGACTACCGGTAAATTCCCGGGTGTAGAAATGACTGACACAACATATAAAAATGAGCAAAATCAGGCAGTTTATAAGGTTGAAATTGACTCAACTTATACAAGTTTAGTATTTAGTGACGGTACAATTTATAACCAAACTGTTGACATTACCGGTTTTAAGGACGGTACTGCTTATTATTTAAAAGATACTAAAGATACAAAGAAACATTATTATGTTGATACATGGACTTATATTCCGAGTAATTAAGAAATAGCGAGGTGAAACTATGAGAAAAACAAGAATAATTGCAATTTTGTGCTTATCATTAATATTATGCTTTTTGTGTGTTTCAACAAACACCTTCTCATGGTTTATCCGACCTAAAGAAGAAAACGGTAATTCTTTTATTTGGAATAATAATTCTTATAATCAAACTTCTAGTAAAAATTTTGATGTTAAAACTTACGAAATGACTAGTGAAGATGGCGTCTATGGTACTGATTCTATTTCTGAAATAAGTAATAAAACTATACCTGCCGGTAAAAGATTGTGCTATAAAACAGAAATCAAAAACTTAGATGACCAAAATTCTAAGATTTTTCAAACAGTTTCACTTTATCTTTCTGGTGTTGCTTCCACTGGCTATGCCAACACATATGTAGGCGTTAATAATCCTATGAAAACCCATAAACATTTACAATCTAATACCGGTAACAAGGTTATCAATGATATAAACAAGAAAAATGTTTATGTTGGATTTAATACTGCAAATAATTTTAAACCTGCTGATTTTTCAGTTCACTATTGGGGCGATGGTGTTACTCCCGGTGATTCAGAAGTGGCTTCTGATTATTATCATGGCAAAATAAGTGCATTTGATTACACATACGATCTTTATCATGCAGAGATTCCGTATGATGCAACTTGTGTAAAACCTAGATCGAAAAATGGTAATAGTTACTACGGTACTGATAATACGGAAGTGGATAATAAAAACTTGATTGGTATTTTTAAAGGTAGATTCGGTACTGACGCTGACTATGCTTCTACAGGCAAGGGTGCAGGTATTAAGCAGTTTTATTCTTTGGCAACAGTTAGTGTTGGTAAGACTATTGACCTTTCTGCTATTGCTCAAGGAACAAGTATTAATTACAAAGTAGAAGATAGTAAAATAGCAACAGTTGATAGTAATGGTGTAGTTACCGGTAAGTCTGTTGGTCAAACAAAATTGTCATTAACTGCTACCGGTGCTCATGGAGACACTCAAACTGCAAATTGTAGACTGGTTGTTACAGATGAAACGAAAAAATTAATCAGTGTTCCGGTAGTTACTAATATGGTAACATATCCTTATAATGAAAAGACTAAAGAAAATTTAGTGACTGTATATTGGTATATTAAGAATGAAGGTTCTTCTGATATTACTGTTAGTGTTGACAAAATCAATGTTACACTATAATCTTATAGTATAAATATTATTTGGTGATAGTGTGAAGAAAGCAGTAAAAGAAAAATCAAAAAAGTATAAAACATTTGTCACAATAAAGAACACCATCGGCTGGTTCTTGGTTGTATTACTGGGAATTGCGATGGTTATTATTGTGGTAACCAGAATAAATGGAGAAACTCCAACAGTATTTGGCTATACTATTTTTAGGGTAACAACCGGTAGTATGGAACCGGAACTGCATGTTGGAGATGTTATCCTTGATAAATCGGTAGAAGAAAGTGAAATCAAAGTAGGGGACATAATTTCCTATGATGGCAGTGGTTCACTTGACGGTATGGTTATCACCCATAAGGTTATTAAAGCTCCTTATAAGGATGATAATAGCAACACAATGTTGCAAACTCGAGGTGTTGCTAACGATACACCTGACCATCCAATAAAGATAAGCCAAGTTAAAGCGAAATTTGTGGCAAAAATACCACTTGTCAATTTTTTGTACAACTTGTTCTTGTCACCATGGGGACTGGTAATATTCTTGCTGCTGATTATACTAATCTTTCTTGATGAACTTATTAATTTTATAAGAGTTCTTACAGGTAATGCAAAACCTAAGGCTGACATTAATGATATTATTAAGCGACTTCAAGAGGAAGAAAGATTAGAAAAAGAAAAGAAAGAATCATCAGAAATTGATGACCCTAAAATGAAAAAGATTGATGATGTTTATAATCGTATAGTTAAAGATGATTCGGACGAGAAATAAGCAAAGGCTGTTGCAATAAGGCAACAGCCTTTTGTTATGCCTATAAATCCTCAGATTTAAGCTGTATCAATTGTTCAAGTGTTAATATAGTAAATGTATGAATACTTAGTTAAAATCAAAATAGCAAAAAATAAGGATACCAATGATGGTATCCTTATCTAAATATTAGTGTTAAATGAGATGATTAAAAATCGTTTTCCAACTTTTTAATCTCATTTAATAATTCCTTCTCAGGCAAATGCTTATCTATTAGTTTTTCTAATTGAAATACTTTTCTATGGTTTTTCATTTGATTTGCTACAAATACAGTTGTATCTTTTGAATAGTGTTCTATACAGTAGATAACTATATGACAAAACTGACTTAACTTACTTACCATAAATCAATTCATTTTCTTTACTTCTTCAAAAGTATCTACAATGTCCTGACTAGGCTTTTTAGTTAGTAAGCTAACAACAATAATTACGATTAAACCGGCTATAAAAGCAGGTAGTAGTTCATAAATGTTTAAGAATGAAAGTTCAGGGTTAGATGCACCGATAGGAGCAATTAGGTACTTCCATACAAATACCATAGCACCACCTACAAACATACCGGAGAATGCACCGTACTTATTAGCTCTTTTCCAGAACAAAGCACATAGTACAACAGGACCAAATGCTGCACCAAAACCGGCCCAAGCAAATGATACAATTTGGAATACTGATGAGTTAGGGTCCCAAGCCATAATAACTGCTACAACTGAGATTATAAGAAGTGTAAGTCTGGCAATAATCATAGCTGATTTCTCGGAAGTTTTAACCTTAAATAATCCACCAACAATATTTTCAGATACACCGGAAGATGCAGCCAATAGCTGACTGTCAGCAGTACTCATTGTTGATGCCAAGATACCGGCCAAGATAACACCGGCTAATAAAGCAAATACAATACCATTCTTAGAAAGTATATTTGCAATGCTTACAATGATAGTTTCGCTATCTGCTAAGTGTTCAAGAGTACCGTTATTTGTCATAGCAAGACCGACAAAACCGATAAATACTGCAATTGCAAGTGAAATAACAACCCATACAGTTGCAACTCTTCTTGATAGCTTTAATTGCTTACTGTCACCAATAGCCATAAATCTTAGTAAAATATGTGGCATACCAAAGTAACCAAGACCCCAAGCCAGTAGTGAGAAAATTGAAAGTAAGCTAAATGGTGTTGATGTTTTTGTAGCTGCATCAAAGCTTTCTGTTAAGCTAAAGTAACCCGGTAGTGACTGAGCATTAGCAATAACGTTTTCAAAGCCACCGGCAGAATAAATACCAAAGCCAAGAATAACAATTAATGCAACTGTCATAATGATACTTTGCATAAAGTCTGTTGTTGATGCTGCAAGGAAACCACCGATAGTTGTGTAACCTACAATAACCAATGCAGAAATAACCATTGCCAAATGGTATTCAAGACCAAATACTGTACTGAATAGCTTACCACAAGCAGCAAAACCGGATGCAGTATATGGAACAAAGAATACAATGATTACTACTGCTGAAATTGCCATAATAACCTTATTCTTTTCACCAAATCTTTTTGAGAAAAACTCCGGAATAGTAATAGCGTCAATCTTTTGGCTATATTTACGAAGTCTTTTAGAAACAATTAGCCAGTTAAAATATGTACCGATAGCAAGGCCTAAAGCTGTCCACACAGCTTCACTGGCACCACTTAGGTATGCAACACCTGGAAGTCCCATAAGTAGCCAAGAACTCATATCAGAGGCCTCAGCACTCATTGCAGTTACAAGTGGACCTAGTTTTCTGCCACCTAAATAAAAGTCATCTACAGAATTGTTTTGTCTAGCACATACAACACCGATTATTAGCACAAGGAAAAGATATGCTACAATGGATATTAATATGCATATGTTGGATGTTGTCATAATACCCCTCCATAATAAAAAGTCTTTATCATTTTACCACATTAAAGTACAGTAGTCAAATAAATAGGGGTATTTTGGCTTATAATGTAAGTTCCATTACATAGTCATCCATAATATAACCTTTGCCAATGTCAGTTTGTTCACTTCTTATTGTTTTGTAACCACAATGGTTATACACATCAATTGTGTGCTTATTGTATTTATTTACAGTTAAGTAAACTGATTTTTTCTTTAGCTCTTTTGCTCTTGCGATAACAAAGTTCATCATTTTACTTGCGTAGCCTTTACCTCTGTTTTCAAGTGTTAGGTAAAGTTTGCTTAAAAATAACTTTTCTTCTTCCGGATGAACAACAATGAAACCTATGTTTTCATTATCTTTCTGTACGAAATAAAATTCATAGCCACTATTAATTTGCTTATCCATAGCGTCTTTACTAAAGAACATTTCAACCATATAGTCAATTTGTTCTTTCTCAAGAATACAAGGAAAGTACTCGTGCCATACCTTGTCTGCTAGAAGATAAAAAGAATGAATTTCATCATCAGTTTTAACCAATTTGTAATTTAGTTCGTTATTCACAATAAAACCCCTTTATGTGTGATAATACAATTATACAACCAAAACTATTTATACACAATAAAAAAACGCACTAGCAAATGCTAATGCGTTCTATGGTGGGCCAACAGGGATTCGAACCCCGGACCAACCGGTTATGAGCCGGTGGCTCTGACCAACTGAGCTATTGGCCCTAACAGTATTTTTAATTATATCAGTGGTTCTCTAATTTGTCAATAATTAATTGTTTATTTTTTGTGCATTTTTCTGTAAAATTAAGAGTTTTTTCGCAAGAAATTTTACTTTTAAAGGTATGTGAAATTTTTATAAAATGTGATATAATATATGTGTAAGAAATATATGAGTAATAAATCGAAATATTAAGAAACTCAGACTGAACAGTGTTATTTGAATGAATGGAGAATGAAAGATGTATCAAGAGGGTGACAAGGTAATCAACAGCAATGGTGTTGCCTGTGTAATTGACAGAATTGAAAGAATGAAGATACCTCATAGCAAGATTAGAAAAAATTACTATGTTATGCACGATATTCAGAAAAGTGATAATGTTTATTACATACCACAAGAAAATGAAGAGAATATGCGTTCACCAATGACTAAAGCAGAGGCAGAGGGATTGATTGACAATATTCCTCAAGTCGATCCTATTGATGTTAAATTTGATAGGTTTAGAGATGAAGCATATAGAAAATGTATGAAAGAGGCTACTCCGGAAGTACTAGTTGCTATGCTAAAGTACTTTGTCGCCAGAAAGAAAAAGCGTCAGAGAGTAGGGAAGAGCCTTTCTGCTATTGATGAAAAGTATATGAGAATTTCATCAAGAAATCTATTTTCGGAACTTTCTTGTTCAATGGATATTTCTGTTGAAGAAGCTGAAAACCTTGTGTATGGTAATTTCTCATAATTGCCCAATCTAATATTAAATTAGGACTATCGTTTGATAGTCCTTTTATTTTGCATAAAATTATTATATTTGGCTGAAAAGATAACCGAATAAAAATAGATATATAGATATAAAAAATAAGAACCATTCAAACGAACGGTTCTTATTGTCAGGGTTGAGCATAAAAGATGTTTTGGTTGTTTTTTATGGTAGTTTCGAACCAACGAAATATATTTTACGATTATGTTTCGGCACTGAAAGAAAACTCGTTGTACTCTTTGGACGCTTCTTCAAACACTTCAATGATTTTATTGACTTCTACCGGCAATTCTTTTGATTTCTCATTTTCCGGTTTATATATTATTTTTATATTAGCAGGTACATACATAATGCCTGTAAGCGAATCCCAAAGTGCATCTAAATTGCCACCATACCAAGTTGGCAACTCAAGTTTTTCCTGAATTATTTTATGAATTTCACCTAAATACTCACAATGGGAAAAATCTAATATTATATCTTTGATATTTTCATTTGACATATTATAAACTCTCCTATCTATTGGACTTGCACAAAAGTCATATAATGATCATATGTAACAAAAATCAACCCATCATTAGAATATATCAATCTGTGATGATTCCTATATCCAACATTATAATTAATATCTGCTTCATACCATATTCTTCCAGATATTTGTGGAAGATGTCCATTTCTGTTTTTATATACATCCCCACCAATTATCATTCCCGGTGCAACATCATTAAGATTTCCTAAATAATTAATCCACCCTAAATTTTTAGCATACTGTTTAGTTATATAATTTAATGGCAAAACACCTGTAGTTTTCACAATATAATCAGCACCCTTTAAACCATCCTGCGTTGCGAAGCCTGCAAAAACTGTATTAATATTTTTTATCTCACATCTACAATTTGGATGTACAGGCGGTTCTTCCTTAATTATTTCATTTTGTAGATATACTTTCCCATGCTTATTGCGACACGGTAAACAAGTTGTTAAGTCTAAAATTGCTATCCAATTTTTATAGTCCTCGCTTTCATGAAGAACAGGTTGAAACAATTCAAATAAATCTTTTTGAATTGTTGAACAGAAATCAAAAAAGTTTTCATATGTTTTTTTGATAATCTTTTTCATATAAACAAATTTCTCCTATATTCAATATCACTATAAGTTGCTAATATCTTGCAACCTACATTTATATTATAGAACATATGTTCGTGTTTGTCGAGCTTTAGCTCGAAATTTTACTTTGTTGATTAACTGTTAGAAAGTTGTTAGAAATGCTGTTTTTGTGGGCGGTAATTTTCGCACGAACGCAAAAAAAGCCCGATAAAATCGGACTTTTTTGTGGTTATATCTTTCTTTCACAACCATTATGGTGGGAGATGGTGGATTCGAACCACCGAAGGCGTTGCCAGCAGATTTACAGTCTGTCCCCT
>OIZA01000383.1_pt1 | contig 24278 bp, 16 predicted proteins | sample 1588381 | NCBI WGS metagenome assembly OIZA01 (sample SAMN03283277) | human gut metagenome | biome: human-associated habitat; material: feces | host: Homo sapiens | place: Peru | collected 2012 | reverse complement strand
AAATCAAGCCCCTTTGGAGCGTAAAATTCGCCCACTATCATCGAGCAAAGCGGCATAAGCGCACCGATAAAGATAAAAGAAAAGGCGATAACTTCGGTATTGTAAGAGTGGCGCAGTTGTCTCACGCTTGTAAGGGCAAGGGCGGCGAAAAAGCCGCTTAAAATGCCAAGTGCTGAATTTTTAAAGTCAAAACCCGTGTGAGTGTGCGCGCTCGCCCAAGGTTGTGAGATAAAAAGCACGCCCGCAAAGGCGATGAGTATGCCAAAAACTCCGCGAAGTCCTATGCTTTCTTTAAAAAGCACAAAGGCAATGAGCGTTACAAAGATAGGCGAAACCTTTTGAAAGGCAAACGCCCCGCCAAGCGATATGTGTGAGACATTGTAGAAAAAAAGATAAAGCGAAAGCGTGCCTGCCACGCCTCGAAAGATGAGTAGCCCCAGCCGTCCGCCCTCTTTGTGTGATTTGAGATGAGAGAGCAAATACAGCATAAAAATCACGCCGATAGCGTTGCGAAAGAACATTATTTCAATGCTTGACAAGCCCTCTTCGCTCAAAAGTTTAGCGCACGCGCCCACAAAGGCAAAGTCCAAACACGCAAGCACCATAAAATAAATGCCTAAATGATGTTTGATGACACGAAGCAAGGCGATTGTCCTTTCTTTGTAAATTTTTGCTTACACTCGCATAAATTATCTTGTATTATAATAAAATTTTGTGAATGTAAAAAAACTCACTGAATTTATCCTGCAAAGGGCTTGTTTATCAGCCTTTTAGCGTAAATTTTGCTTCTTTTGGGCTAAAAATTTACGCTCAAATTTAAATTTTTAAAGCATTTTTAAATTTTGCTTGCTTTTAAAAGGCTCAAATTACGCTTTTTAAGGCTTAAATTGAAGCAAATTCACAAAGCCTTGAAAAGTGCGTCATAAACTTGCAAGTATTTTGCGGAAATGGCGTTTTCATCGTAGTTTAAAGCGTCTTTAAAGGCGTTTTGAGAAAGGTTTTTAAGCAAGGCTTTATCATCAAGCAAAAGGGCGATTTTTTGGCTTAAATCCTTGCCATCGCGCACCTTGCAATAAAGTCCGTCTAAGGCGTTTCGCACGGCTTCTACACAGCCCTCTACCTCGCTTACCACGCAGGCTTTGGCGCAGGCTTTGGCTTCAAGCACGCTTTGGGGAAAGCCCTCTTTGTAGCTTGGCAGGGCGAAAATGTCGCATAAATTCAGCAAAAAGGCTATGTCATCGCGTTTGCCAAGATAATGCACCGCGCCACTTTGCAAAAACTCCAAACTCGCGCAGGATTTGTTCTCATCAAAACCGCCCACAAAGATAAAGCTCGCACGCCCTTTTAGCAGGCTCGCAGCCTCATAAAACTCACGCACGCCCTTGTGCCACAAAGCCCGAGCTACCATTAAAACAATGGGCAAGTCGCTTCTTATGCCATTTTGCTTGCAAAAATGCGCCCTTTGTTCGCTTGTGATTTTAAGCGGGTAAAAATGCTTTAAATTTACGCCTACTGATGAAATGAGTGTGATTTTTTCTTCTTTTAAGCCTAAATTCTTTAAAAATTCGGCATTTGAGTGGCTTACGCAAATGAATTTATCGGCGCATTTAAAGGCGATTTTATAAAGTGAATTTATGCTAAAACGCACGATTTTGCTTTTAAAATCCTCATCTATATAAAAGCTGCCAAGCCCTTCAACAAGGGCGACACAGCGTTTTATGCCAGCAAATTTAGCAGCGATTATCCCCAAAGTATTGCTTTTGTGCGCGTTTGTTTGGAGCAAGTCTAAATTTAAGCCTTTGAGCGTTTTATAAAGTGAAAAAAAATTCTTAAAAACCACGAAAGGATTGACACTGCTTCTTTGCAGCTCGTAAAATACCAGCGTAAATGGTAAATTAAGCTTTTGCAAGCGGTTTGCATACTCATCATTTGGCACGACAACAAAAACCTCATCACCGCGTGCAAGCAAAGCCTTGATGATAGGCATTCTAAAATGATACACGCTCGCACCAGCGTGGCTTAAAAAGCCGATTTTCACGCCTTAATCCTTACTTTTTTAGCTTATACACTTTGGCTTCTTTTTCGCTCAAAACAAGCTCATACAGGCTTTTGTCATAATTTTCAAAGAAAAACATTTGCACGAAAGCGCTTTCAAACATAGTTTTGTCCATTATGATAAACTGCACGGGCAAGCCAAAATTTTCTTTAAAATAAAAAACGAAAAAATCCCCATTTTCATCGACAAGGGTTTGTTTGAAATCCTTGTTTTTTATGGAGTTAAAATCCGTTATGCTATGGATTTTAAGCGCTCTGTTATTAACATAAAGGGCGGTGAAATCGTTTGCAAGCACCATACCATTGCTTAAAGCATAAGAACCATCTTCAAGCGCGCCTAAATTCATAGCCGTGCTAAACACAAAGGGCGAATTTATCTCGCCTGTGGCTAAATCTATCTTTGAAAAGCTCGCCACAGTGGAAAAAATCATCGCCATTCGCAAGGGCATATACACGAAAATGTCGCGGGTTTTGGGGGTTTTGAGCGTAAAATTTGGATTTTTTAAAGAGTTTAAAAAAATCAAAGCATCATTTGAAGTCTCCCCAGCCGCGTAATCTCTCATCATCGCTTTAAGCAAATCGCTTTGCAAAAGCGTGTCGTTGCGCTCATAAAAACTTTTTTCGGTGTATTCTACCGCAAGCCTTGCTAAATTCGCGCCCGCTCTTTCGTTTTGACTCAAAACAAAAGAAGCAAAAAAATTATCCTTTCCCAAGTGCTTGCCCCCATCAACAAGGGTTTTGACATCACTATAATACCGCACAGGATAGCCATAATCCCACCACGCCACGACATAATCCTCCCTATCAGCGATGCCTTTAAGAGAGTTTAAAATCAGCACTTCGTTGTGGTTAAACACGCTTGAAGCCTTGTAAGTGTAAATGTGTAAAAAGGCATAACCAAGCGACAAAAAAAGCCCCGCAAAAAGCACAAAAATTTGCGCAAAACGCGATTTTTGGTAAGCAAAGGCAAAGAAAATAAGCGCAAAAAGCAGAGCAAAGGCAAGTTGGGCGAAAATGCTGAATTTCAAGGCAAAATAAAGCCCAAGACACAAAAGCAAGGCAAAAAGCGTTAAAAAAGCGTAAATTTGCAGGCTTTTTTTGTCAAGGTTGAGCTTTTTTAAGTGTGAAACAAGCCAAAACAGCCCAAAGCCAAAGCCAAGTGCCATCACAGGCACGGCATAAATAGTAAAACGCAAGCCCCCGCGCAGTGCTAAAAAGCCAAGCGCAAGCATAGGCAGGGCTAAAATGAAACTTTTGTGTTGTTTTAAAAGCAAAACAAGCCCAAAACAAGAGAGCAAAAAAGCAAGCTCGCTGGCACTTATCCTTTGCATAAACATTGATAAACCTATGTTTGAAGCCTCTTGTATGGTTTGAGAGACATTAAAATACGCAAAACTTTGCGCGACATTTAGGACATCGCTTTTAAAGATATAAAAAGAAAGCTGATACCAAATCGCGTTAAATCCGCCACTTAAAGCCACAAAAATAAAGGCAAAAACGAAAATAACAATGATGAATTTAAGTTTAAACCACTCATTTTTAAAGCCCCAAAGCGCGAAAAGCAAGGTAATAAGCGCACTTTCATAATACCAAGCCTCGTTTGAAAGCGTTATCATCATCAGCACGCCCGCAAAATAAAAAATCGTTTCCCTGCGATGAAAAACAAGGGCATAAAGCACAAAAAGGGCGATTAAAGCGCAATTTAGCGTGTAGCTTGATGGATAATACCAAAGGTAAAATATCATTATAAGGGGCATAGCTATCAAAGAAAGGGCGTCTTTTTTGATGATAAAGCGCAACATACAATAAATCAAAAGCATAGGCAAGGAAATGACAAGCATATCGGTGTCAAAATATCCTGCCATCGTGCGATTGTAGTATGAATTTGCCACACTTGCGAGCAAGGCAGCGACAAAACCAGCCTTTAAATTCCCATAAATTCGCGCGATTAAAAGCACAGGCACGACTATGAGCGAGCTTAAAAACACGCTCATATACAAAATAATGCTCTCAAAGCTAAAAGGCGTAAGCTTATACACAAAGTAGGTTAAAATCGCCAGCGGGCTGTCGATAAAGGACAAGTCATTTGGCTGATGAAAGCCTGCGATTTTATCCCTTGCGCCCTCAGCAAAGACATAGCCGTCATTTGAGATTATCATCAGGCTATCGTTAAATTTAAAAGAGTCAAAATCACTCGCCCACCAAACCCAGTATAAACGGCACAAAACGCTAAAAGCATAAGTTAAAACAAGAAACAAATAAAAGCTATCATAGCGAGCAAAATGCTCTTTGAGCTTGCTTTTAAGTTTATGAAAGCTAAAATAGTTTTTTAAATTTAGGGCTGAATTTTTTTGCGAAGTGGCTGAATTTTGGGCGTTTTTGGAATTTTGGTTTGAATTTGCGCTTGAATTTGAAGCGTTTTTTTGCAAATTCATTGAATTTGTGGAATTTAAAGCTGAATTTTGCGCCATTTTACTCTCCAAGTATTTCAAAAAGTTCGCGGGCTATTTTGGTTTTGTCAAAGTCCTTTGCCCTTTTATGCGCCTTTTTTTCATACTCTTGCCTTAAATGCTTGTCCTCGCACATAGTTTGCAAGCCCTCAAACAAAGCGTCTTCATCATTTACAGCCACTAAAAGCCCGTATTCATCGTCTCCAAAAAGCTCTTTTGCCCCGCTTTTATGCTCCGTGCAAAGCACCGCACACTCGCAAACAAGCGCTTCAATCAGCACATTTGAAAAGCCCTCATAGCTACTAGCGCACACGAAAAACTTGCATTTGCTCATATATTTGTAAGGATTTGCGTCAAAGCCCAGCAAAATCACTCTTTCTTGCAAATTTAAAAGTGAGATGAGATTTAAAAGCTCAGCCTGTAAGGGTCCCTCGCCTAAAATCACAAGTTTTATGTCGCTGTCAAGCCTTGAAAAGGCTTTGATTAAAAGGGTGTGGTTTTTGCCTCTATCGAGCCTGCCGACATTAAGGATAAATTTGCCCTCCATTTCAATGTCTTCCTTGCAAAGTTCTTTGATTTTATCCAAATCCACAGCGTTGTAAAGCACGCGCACAAGGCTTGGCTTTATGTTGAAATTTTGGATTAAATCATCAGCATTGCCTTTGGAGTTGGCTAAAATCAAATCCGCCTTTGGATACAAAAAGCGGATTAAAAGTTTATTGACAAGGCAAGTGGCGTTGTTTTTGGCATACATTATGCTTGGCGTGGTGCATTCGTTGATGATGAGCGGGGTTTTTAGCCCAAAAAGACGGGCGATGAGCGCTATATAATTTGGGCGGTTTAAAAGCACAAATTGCTTGTCAATGCCTAAATTTTGACAGAGTTTTTTATAGCGCAGGGCTAAAAAAGGCAGTTTAAAGAGCTTTAAAAAAGGCTTTTCGCTCGGCTTTGAATGCTCCAAATAGTGCAAATTTAGCCCATCAGGCAGTTCATAAGCACAGGCTTCGTTCATCAAAATCAAATGCACCTCATAGCGCAGCATTAAAGTCGGCAAAAGCGTGGCGACAACGCGCTCAGCACCACCACTTCCCATAGAATAAATGAAAATTCCTAGCTTTTGCATAGTTTTATCCTTAAACAAGTCAGCATTTTCAGCACTTTGGCTGGCACAAAACACACGCAAAGCAGCATTAAAGCCTCTTTTGTGAGCTTGGTGCTTAAACTTTTTGCTAGACATTCTAACATTTTTTTATACATTTTAGCAAGTTTTGCGTAATAAGCAGCCATTTTGTAATAAATTGCGATTTGTTTTTTATAATCCTCATCTTTTGTAGCGGTAAATTCAGCTTCAAGCAGGTGCGCAAGTGCTAAATAGCCCAAATACACGCGACTTGCATTCTCACTAGCACTTTTTGTAACGCTGTGAGCGGTGTTTTGATGATAAATCCTTAAAGGCGTGTGGATATAAAAGGATTTTTGCGCGTATAAATTCACCCACAAAACAGCCTCATTGCCCCAAAGTGCGTCATCAAAACGCTTGTTTTCAAGCAAAGAGCGTTTGAAAATGCTTAAAAATTCCCCATAAAACGCCCCAAGCAAAAAGTCTTTTTTGCTTACTTCCTTGCTTTCGTTTAAGCCCTTGCCGCTCAATTCACTTGTAAGCACGCCATTTTGAGCGATAAGGCAGTTTCCAAAAATGTGCGCATAGCCCTGCTTACTCTTTGCCACAAGGGTGTTGATGGCATTTTCTAAAAGCTCATCATCGTCATCTAAAAACATTACAAATTCGCCTTTGGCATTGTCAAGGGCGTTGTTTTTGTTGCCATTTGGACCCTTTTTATAGCTCGTGTTTTTGGTGTAAAAAACGCGTTTATCTTTTTGGCATAAATCCTTGCAAAACTCAGCCGTGCCATCATCTGAGCCATCATCGCTGATGATAAGTTCATAATCATCAAAATTTTGATTTTGAACGCTTTTAATGGCTCTTTGCAGTAAATTTTTTCTGTTGTAAGTTGCGATTAGCACCGATAAAAAAGGCTTTTTCATTGCTTTGCCTTTTTAGTTTTTGAGTTTAGCTTAATTTTTGGCTTTGAATTTTGGCTTGAATTTGGCTGAAATTTAGCCTTTTTGCCTAAATTTTGCGCTTTGTTTTGTGCTTTTAAATTTGGCTTTAAATTCGAATTTAAATTTAACTTTGCGCCCTTTTTTTCAAGCACTTCATCAATGAGTGTGAGCCATTTTTTAACAATGTTTGCTGTGTCAAAGTCCGCACACCTTTTGCTTGCCCTTTGTGCGAGCCTTAAACGCAAGCTCTCATCGCTCATTAAAAGCGCAAGTTTTTCGCTCATTGCTTTGTCATCATCTTTTGGCACGATAAAGCCGTCTAAATCATCTTGTATCAAGTCTTTGGCTGAATTTACATAATCCGTGCTGACTCGCACCACTTCAAAAAAAAGGCTTTCCACAAGCACGGTTGGCAGCCCTTCCACAAAAGAGCAAAGGCAAAGGATTTTAGCCCTTTGATACAGCGTTTCAACGCCTGCAACCCTGCCTAAAAAGCTCATCTTTATGTCTAAATTTCGCGCAAGTTTTTCTAAATTTGCCCTTTGCTCGCCATCGCCTGCGATGATAAATTCATACTCATTTTGCAAATTTTTGCTTAAATTTGCCACCGCGCGCAAAAACATAGCGGCGTTTTTGTTTTCATCAAGTCGCCCTACAAAAAGCACGACATTTTCTTTTTGTAAATTTGTTTGCGGCGTGAAATGACAAGGGTTAAAAAGCACTTTGACATTTTTAACAAATTTTTCATAATAGCTTTTATCATTTTGACTAAGCACCGTTAAAGCCGCACAGTAAGGATAAAAAACGCGCCTTAATGCGCGCCAAATTTTTGATTTTAAATAGCTTTGCGTGCTGTGTTCGCTGATGATGAGCGGGGTTTTTGAGCCAAAATTTGCCACTATGCAGGCTATATTTGTGCTGTCTAAAAAAGAGATGAAAATGTCGCTTTTGTTTGCTTTCATCGCTTTTTTAAGGGCAAAAAATTTCTTTATTCGGCTGGCGATTTTGTGATATAAATTTGTAAATTTAAACTCTGTTAAACTTTCTACAAGCACCTTTTCATCGAGTTTGTAAAAGGAATCTTCTTTATGGAATTTGATGATTTTTATTTGATGCTTTTTGCAAAGTTCGTTTGCAAGAGTTACCAAAACCCGTTCAGCCCCGCCGCTACCAAGTGTTGCGATGATAAAGGTGATTTTCATTTTGCCCCTTTTTCAAGGCTGATTTTGCCCTTTTCTACGCGGTAAATTTTATCGCATTGTTCTATGGTGTTAAGGCGGTGAGCGATGATGATAAGGGTTTTATCGCTACTTATTTTATAAATTTCGCTCATTATTTTAGCCTCGCTTTCATTGTCAAGTGCTGAGGTTGCTTCATCAAGCACCAAAATTTGCGGGCTTAAATACAAAGCACGCGCTATGGCGATGCGTTGCTTTTGTCCCACGCTTAAATTGCCTCCGCCATCGCCCACAAGGGTGTTTGCTCCGTCTTTTAAGCTAGTGATAAAACTTTGTAAATTTGCTTGTTTGATGACGCGTTCTAACATTTTTTCATCAAATTCTTCGCCAAAGGCGATATTTTTAGCGATTGTGTCGTTAAAAAGGTAGATTTGTTGGGGTATGTAGCCGATTTTTTGACGAAAATTTTTAAGATTTTGCGCGCTTAATTTTTGCCCATCAACTAAAATCTCGCCCGTATTTGGCGGCAAAAGTCCCATCAGCATATCAACCAGCGTGCTTTTGCCAGAACCACTTTCGCCGATAAAGGCGATTTTTTCGCCTTTTTTTAGGGTAAAATTTAAATTTTCAAAGAGCAAGGGCTTGTTTTTGTAAGCAAAATTCACATTTTTTAGCACTAAATCCTTTTCAAAGCTCACCTTTTCATCGCCTAAATTCTCATCTTTTTCATAAAGCGCGTTATAGACAATGTCAAGCGAATTTTTATAATACAAAAGGTCGTGGTAGCTTGTGATAATGCGGTTTGCGCTTGGCATAAGGCGATAAAGGGCTAGCACGAAAAGCGAAATCATCGCTAATGCCGTGTGTATGTCGCTTTGCCTTTGCCAGATGAGCGCTACTACGATAAAAACAAGCACGCAAAAGCCCACAGCTTCTAAAAAAAGGCGCGGAAAGGCGTTGATAGTCTCGCTTGTGATATTTGCACGCGAAAAGGCAAAGCTCTGCTCGCTAAAAAGGTGCGCGACACTTTCTTCTTTGCCTTTAAGTTTGATGAATTTAAAATTGTTTAAATTTGTGCTTAAAGTCTCAAAAAACGCACTCATCGCCACTTCTCTTTTTGCGCCTGCTTTTTTCATCATCGGCGAAAGCACGCGCACTAAAATAAGCGCATTTGCAAGCAAAAAGACGCTCAAAAAGAGCGTGATTTGATAATCCACCACAAGCATAAGCGCGTAGATGAGCGCCACTACAAAAAGCTCACTCATCATCAGCAAAAAGCTCGCAAGCATAGTGCTGAGATTAAAGGCTTCTTGCGTGATGGTTTTAAGCAAGGCAGAGTGCTTTTGGCGCGTAAAACTCTCATAGTCTAAATTCAGGTATTTGCGAAAAAGGCGCAGGGCAAAAAGATGATAACGCCCCTTTGAAAAGCGCGCTAAAAGGTAAAAATAAAGCGCGTTTAAAAGAGCGCGCAGCACATAAAAAACGATGAGCAAAAGCCCAAAATACGCCACTAGCTCATATTTTGGCAGGCTAAAAAACTCATCGATTTGCCTTAAATAAGCATTGCGTTCAAACAAGCTAAAATCGCTCGCCACGCTCACAAAGGGCATTATAAGGCTTATGGCAAAGCTTTCTATGAACGAAATCAGCACGCTAAAAGCCAGCAAAGCGTAAAAAAAGCGTTTATCCTGCAAACTTAACACGGCAAAGAGTTTTTTGAGCATAACTTGTCCTTAAAATCTCTCAAAAATTATTTTTGGTTAAATTTCTTAAAATACGCATCGATTTCATCTCTCATTTCTCGTCCTACTTCCTCAAAAGCTTGCAAAATTAACTCGTAACTTCCCTCACCTCCAACAAAATCCCAAAATTCTTTGGCGACTTTAAGTTCGTTTTCCAAGTCAAGCATTCCTGCCATAGTCCAGCGTTGATATGGCTTTGGTTCGTAGGGGTTGTAAGGTATGGCGATGAGTGTGTGGATTTTTGCGCCTTGATTTTCGTAAGCATAACACGCCACCCAAGTTAAAAGCGTGCGTTTTAACTCTTTAAAGCCACCTTTGTTTGGCTTTGCTGTTTTTATATCGATGAGATAAATCTCGTCATTTTTTTGCAAAAACAAATCTACTTTCGTAGGCTTGTTTTTGGTTATCTCGCCACTTCTTGCTTTGGCTAAAATTTGAGCGATTTCGGTGTCTTTGTTTGGCTTTTGCGCCCCACTTTCAAGGGCGTTCATAATGTCTTGTATCACGCTTTGAGCATCCTTGCTGATATTTCCGCCCACGCTACTTTGTTTTTTGATTATGTCAAATCTTGCCTTTGCTAATTCCTCAGCCACAGGCTCAAAAATGCTCGTGCCAAAATTTGTATTTAAACTTTGGATAAAGCTATAAAGTGCCATTCTATCTTTACCCAAAAGTCTTGTGTGAAAGGGCATATAAGAAGTTTCGGGCTGATATGCACTGAATTTTTGCCTTAAAGTATGAAACAAACGGCTTTTAACTTGCTCTTTTATCGCTTGCATTAGGCTTCCTCTAATAAAAATATGCTCTCATTATACCTGCCCTTATCCTTTTCGCTGCGGTTTAAAACAGGGCGTTCGTATCGCTTTGTAATACGCATATTTGCTAACTTTGCAATGTTTGGATAAAGGTTAAATTTATCATTTGCCACCAAAAAAATCTTATAATCCTTAACTAAAAATGGCTTAGCATTTAGCAAAGCAGTGGCGATATTTTGAGTGTATTTTTCTTGGGCGACTTTATTTTGCCCATCTTTTAATGCCCCGATTTCAAGCTCATCTTGGCGCACTAAATCAAAAATATCATAAGCATAAGCGTGCTGTTCGTGATAATCAATCAAGCCCACATAAGGCGGAGAGCTGAAAATCCCAGCAAATTTTTGCCTTTGAAGCTGTTTTGCAAAGTCCATATCGTGCAACAAAAGTTCGTTTATAATGTCGCAATTTAAAGAATTTGCATTCAAGCAAAGCTGTTTTGTAGGTGTTTTAAGGGCATCAAATTCAGCTAAACGCTTTAAAGTATCATTTGCATAGCTTTTAAACCACTTTGAAATGCTAAATAATGGCTTGCAAATTCTGCCGTGCTTGGCGCAAAAATAAGTCTGTGTTATAGGTTCGTTTAAAGTCGCCAAGTCGCTGTGAGTAGTCGCTCTACACGAACGAGCCGTGCGACTTAAAATGATTTTTAAAATATCTTGTAAAGCCTTTGGTGCTTTTTCTATTTCGGCTTTTAAGAGCCAAATTTCTTGCTTGATAATAGGCAAATACCATTTTTCAAAAAATGTGCCGTTTAAATTTGTCTGCGTTTTTATGTTAAATTCTTTTGTCAAAGCCTTAAAAATCGGTAAAAATTCTTTTTCTTTTTCAGCACCAAATTCCTTTTCGTTGATTTGTTTTAGAGCGACTTTGCGCTTGAATTCTTTATTTGGAAAACAAATTTGATTAAATTCGCTTAATTTTTGACCTAAAACTTGCTCAAATTCGGCTATGTTGTTTTGTGTGCTAAAATTTTCCAAAACGCCAATGAGCCTTGAAAGCTCATTTTTCAAGGCTTTTAAATCATAAGATTTGATTTTAGCATTGCAAAGCATAGTGTTAAAGATTGAAAGCTCGAAGCCAACAGCGTTTAAGCCTAGCTCACTTGCCACAGCCAAAGTCGTGCCAGAGCCACAAAACAAATCAAGCACAATGTCGCCTTTTTTGAAAAAAATTTGCTCTTTGAGCGTATCTGTGTGGCTGTCTAAAAAATACTCCACAAGTTGCGGAATAAACTTGCCTTTATATGGGTGCAAACGGTGGATATGTTTTGTGGTTTGTGCTTCTTTAAACTGCGAAAAAGAAAGCGGATGCGCCAGCTCTTCTTTTGCGCTTAAAATGGTATCATAATACGCTTTTAGCTCGTTTTTATCTATCAAATTTTCCTTTGGATTTGTAGCGTGATTAGCGATTTTGCCGTAGTTGATAAGGTAGATAATGTTACTGCTCGTTACATTTTTACCCAAATACTCACTCGCCCAAAATGCTGCATTTTTTGGGCTTAAAAAACTATTTGTTTGAAAATGACCGAGCATATTACTTTCCTTTTATCTTTGCTGAATTCTAACTTGAAATTCTTAACACCTTTGCGTTTGCTTTTATTTAAAATTTAGCAAATTCTACCCCAAATTTCTTAACGCCAAATCAAGCCACAAATTTAGCTCATCAACTCCCATTCATAAGCACTTTTGCATATCATTTCAAGGCTGTCAAATTGCGGTTTCCACTCGGTGAAAGATTTGATTTTAGCATTATCGGCGATTAAGATGCTTGGGTCCCCAGCCCTACGATTCGCCATTTCCACGCTAAAATCCACCCCACTTACCCTTTTCATCGTGTTTATCACTTCTTTTACCGAAAAGCCGTGTCCGTAGCCCACATTAAAAACATTGCTTTCACCAGCATTTTGTAAGTAGTTAAGCCCTGATAAGTGCGCACTTGCAATGTCATCAACGTGGATATAATCCCTTATGCAAGTGCCGTCCTTTGTCGCGTAATCATCGCCAAAGATAAACATTTTCTCGCGTTTGCCCGCCGCACATTCAGCCGCCACCTTAGTTAAAAGCGTGGCTTTTGGGTAGTTTTGCCCGATTTGATAGCTCATACAAGCCCCAGCGACATTAAAATAACGCAAAATGCAGTGCTTAAAACTAGGATTTGCAAGGCTTGCATCGCGCAAAACCTCCTCGCTCATCAGCTTGCTGCGCCCATAAGGGTTGATAGGCTGCAAAGGGCTTGTTTCGCTCACGCTTTGGGTTTGCGGTTCGCCATAAACAGCGGCTGTTGATGAGAAAATAAACTTATTTGTGCCGTTTTCTAGGCAGGTTTGAATCAAATTTGAAGTGTTTGCGGTGTTGTTAAGATAGTATTTAAGCGGATTTTGCGTGCTTTCAAACACCTCAATACTCGCCGCAAAATGCACCACAGCATCAAATTTATGCTCTTTAAAAAGCCTTTTTACTCCCGCAAAATCGCACAAATCCTGCTCGAAAAAGCTAAATTTTCGCAAATTTTGCAAGGCATCAATGGCTTTTTTGCTGCCCTTGCTGAGATTGTCAAGCACAAAAATCTCGTGGCTTGTTTCTAAAAACTGCTTTAAGGTGTGAGAGCCGATATAACCAGCTGCACCTGTGATTAAAATTTTCATTCTTTATCCTTTCTAAAAAATTCGCCTTTGGGTATGCGATGCGCGTGATTTACAAAATTTTCAAAGGCACGCACCACAAGTGCGCTAACCTTTGAAAATTTTATAAAAACAAGCACAGCCATACCGCAAACAGCTAGAATTTAGACTTTGCATTTTAGCTTGTCTTAATTTTAACACCTTTTTCTTTCAATCCTCACAATCAAATAAATTTAACTTTCATCACTTTTTTCTTTTTTGTCGTTTTTGTTTTGGTGTTTTTTGCACCCAAACTCAACGCTCCGCTTTGCACCAGCTCATCAAAGCTTGGTGCGTTTTCATCAGGCTCATCATTTGCAGCCAAAATGTTTTGCGCTGAATTTTGTGCCATCTCATCAGCGTTTTGATTTAAATTTGCTTTATTTTTATCATCTTGGGTTTGCGCCGAATTTACACTCGCTTTTTTTTCATTAAAGCCTAAATTTTCATCATAAATGCCGTTTATGATTTTTTCACTTTCGCTTTCACAGGCGTTTGAAAAGATTTGCACATAGCCTCGCTCGCTTTTGTGAGCCTTTATATACTCGCTCATCAAGCTAAGATAGCTCAAATAGTCCTCTTCGCTCAAATTTCCCTTGATAAGCTCGTATTTTAGGAAAAGCATATAGGTGTTAAGCGTGTCGCTCTCGCAATACTCGTGGATTTTGTCAAGTTTATCGGCGTAAAAAAGCCGCATTACCTCGTCTCCGTGCGTGTCGTATTTGCCCGGCAACCCAGCCATAGCGCACACCGTGTCAAGTCGCACGCCACGCCACGCGCCAAGACTTTCAAACAAATCGCAATGCCTTTGCTCGTTGTAGCGGGTTTTGTAGTTGTTCCACTTGTCTGTGATAGTGTCTAAATAAGCATTTGCTCTTATGTTGTATTTAAGGGCGCGCAGCACCAGCACGGGCATATCAAAGCCCTTGCCATTAAAGCTCACAAGGCGCGGCTCGTATTTGTTGATGAAGGCGAAAAAATTGCCTATCATTTCGCGTTCTGAATTGCCCTCGATTTTATTGACCTTGATAAATGCGCCAAATTCATCACAAATCACAGCGCAAATGCTGATAATGCGGTGAAAAGGCAGGGGCAAAAACTCGTTGCCACTTTCATCTTTTTGCGCTGCAAGTGCCATTTTGCTTACGCTTTCATCATCGCCCTCAAAGTCATAAACACGGCGTATCAAAGCCACATCAGGCACGCTCTCGCAGTCAAACACGCAGATATAATTTTTTTTCTTTGAATTTTGGCTCATTTTTTGCCTTTTGGTTGTAAATTTTCGCTATGATTATAGCTAAATTTGATATAAAGTTTGCAAATGAAAATTGCCATTATTCGACTTTCAGCACTTGGGGATATTATACAATCAAGCATTGTTTTGCAGTTTATTCGGCAAGCACACCCAAATTCAAGCATAGATTGGTTTGTTGATGAGAGATTTAAGGGCATTTTAGAAAAGCACCCACTCATCAACAAACTTTATGCCTTGCCTTTAAAGGATAGAAAAATTTTTAAGGTTTTGCAAATTTTGCTTAATGCGCGCAAAAACCGCTACGACATAGTTGTTGATTTGCAAGGGCTTTTAAAATCAGCCGTGATTGCTAAAATGGTAGGCGCAAACACCTTTGGCTTTGACAAAAACAGCCTTAAAGAAAGCCTTGCAAGCCTTTTTTATAGGCACAAAAAGGCTATGAAATACAGCGAAAATATCATCTTGCGAAATGTCGCTTTAACAGGCTTTGCGCTGGAAAAAGACTTTGGCAAAGATGACATTTTAGGCAAAGAACCTTGTTTTGTGGCTGATGAGCGCACAAAAGATAAATTAGCCTTAAAATTTGACTTTGATTTTGAAAAAACAAGCCCAAAAATTCTTATTCACACAGGTTCATCATCGGCAAACAAAAACTACCCAAAAGAACGCCACTGCATACTTTGCGCCTTGTTGCTCGCTCGTTATAAAAGGGCAAAAATTATCCTTGCTTGGGGAAATGAAAGCGAAAAAAAGGCTTGCAAATTCATCATTAAGGATTGTGCCAAAGCTGGCATAGTGCTTGCTCCAAAGCTCTCTTTGCCCCAACTCATAGCACTTAGCTCAATGTGTGATTTAATCATCGGCAACGATAGTGGTCCTACGCATTTAGCCTTTGCGATAAACAAGCCCTCCATAACGATATTTGGAGCGACTCCAAGCTACCGCAACGCCTATCAAACGCCTATAAACAAAGTAATTGATAGCGGCAAATATATCAGCGACACCAAGCACATAGATAAGAGTGATTTTTGCATACAAAATATAGACGAAAAAGAGATTTTTACGCTTTGTGAGGGACTTTTGAAATGAAAGCGGTTGATTTGCTTTATCTTTTTTTGTATTTTTGCTTAAAATTTTTTGTTTTCATTTTGCCAAATTCAGCCTTAAAAGCACTTTCAAAGGGCATTGCGCACTTTGCATATCTTGTAAATTCAAAACACCGCAAAATCATCAAGGCAAATTTGCGCTTTTGTTTTCCGCAAAAAAGCGAGTTAGAAATCACTCAAATCACAAAGGAAATTTATGAGAATTTCGCTAAATTTGGCTTTGAGTTTTTAAAACGACAAAACGCCACGAAAGATGAGATAAAAGAGCTTGTAAGCATTGATGAAATGGACATTTTGCAAAGGGCATTTGAGTCAAAACGCACCATAGTTTTTATCACGGCGCATTTTGGTTGCTGGGAGCTGATACCTTTCATTTATGCGAGCTATTTTGGGGCTATTTCTATCGTTACAAGGACGCTTGATAGTGCTTTGATGAACGATTTGCTCATCAAAAACCGCACCAAAAACTTTGATGTCGAGCTTATCGACAAGGTAGGTGGGGCTAAAAAAATGCTTTTAGCCATTAAAAAAGGGCGCACGCTGGGCATTTTGCCCGACCAAGATGCCGCAGATAGTGAAAGCGTGGTTGTGGAGTTTTTTGGAAAAAAGGTAAATTGGAACTGTGGGGCGAGTGTGATTGCTAAAAAAGTGGGTGCACTTTTGTTGCCAGCCTTTGTGTATCAAAAAGGGGACAAATACGCCGTGCGTTGCTTTGAGCCTATGGACGCAAGCACGCACAGCAAGGAAGAATTAAGCGCGTATCAAGCTAAATGCTGCGAAGAAATCATCAGCTTTCACCCCAGCGAGTATTTTTTCTTTCACAAACGCTTCAAGCGCTTTTATAATGAAATTTATGAGTGAATTTTGAATGTTGAGCTGTGTGGAATTTGGGGTAGGGCTGATAAAATATGATTTTATGCTGGCAGATAAGGCATAAAAGCAGCATTTTTTAGAAAAATTTAACAAAAATGCAAATTTTTACCATAACTTTGCTAAAATTGCGAAAAAGTATTTAGGATTACAAATGGACAAAAAAGTTAGTCAAAACCCTCATTTAAAGCCCAAAAAACAAGCTAAAAAGCAAAAAAATGCACCCAAAATCTCAAAAGATAGCGATAAAATTCAAAAAAATTCAAGTCAAGTGCTAAAAAAGCAAAGCCAAAAGGCAAAAGATGAAAGCAAGCTGATAAAAATTCAGGGCAAGGCGCAAGAAATTCAAGGTAAAAGCACGCAAATTCAAGGCAAAAGTAAAAAAAAGCAAAGCAAGGGCGATAAAATTCAAAATAAAGACAAAAAAATTCAAAGCAAAGTCTTAAAAATCCAAAGCGAAAAAATTCAAGCTAAAAGCAAAACTCACAAGGGCAAGTCTGCCTTAAAAGCTAGTGAGAGCGAAGTCTTGCAGCCTAAAATGACGCCAAAATTTCTTGCACGGCAAGAAAAGATAAAAAAAGTGGCTTTGAATTTGTTTCTCACGCAAGGCTACGAAGAAACGAGCTTGAAAGAGATTATTAAGAAGTCTGGCGGCTCATTTTCGGACATTTACTCCACTTTTCAAAACAAAGAAGGCTTGTTTGTGGGCGTTATCAACGACATACTTACGGCAAAGCGTGAAATTTACAGCAAAATTTTAAACAAAAACCTGCCATTGCGTGAATTTCTGTATGAATTCTCCACGAGCGTTATGAGAATGTTCCTACAAAAAAGGGCTTTGAGGCTTGTGAAAATCATCTATTCTCAGCTTTACAAGCAGTCAAACCGCGCTTTGATAGAGCATTTCAAGCAAAACAAAGAAAATATCCCCGAGCAAACCCTTGTGAAGTATTTTGCAAACTGCCCGCCGCCCTTGTGCGATGAGGCGCAACGCTATGCAGAGTTGTTTTTCAATATGCTTAAAGGCAAGTGCTTGGAGGAAGCGTTTTTCTTTGACAAGCCCTTGATGAGCAAAAAAGAACGAGCCGAGCATTGCGAATTTGTGGTTAATTTTTTCATCAAGGCATTATCAGCGCAAGCAAATTTAAGGCGTTAAGCTGAAAAAAGTGCTGTTTTAAGTCATTTGCGATTTTGCAAGCTTGTATGAAAAGCTCGCTTATGATTTGTGCGAAAATGTAAGGCGATGAGAGAGTAAAATAGAGTGCAAATTTATCGTTGTAGAGTAGGTTTTAGCGCTTATTTTTGTGGCAGCATAAGAGAGCAAAATGCAAGTTTTTTGTCTTTTTAAGCTAAGTGGCACTTTGAAAAATGTTTAGTGTAATCATTCATTAACTAAATTTAGAGATAATTTAGGCTTAAAAATTTTTGGTAATGCTTGTTACAAATCATTAACCAAAATCAGCGACAATCACTTTTTGAATTTTTAGTAATGAGTGTTACCAAAATTTAAAAAGAAATTTACCAGAAAGGAACAAAAATGAAAACTTTTGTTGCAAAAATTTTAGTAGTTGCGCTCGCGCTCGTGTATTTTGGGTGTGGCGAGCCGCCAAAGCCTCCGCAAATGCCACCGCAAATGGTAAGCACTACCATAGCCAAAATGCAGGACATTAAGCTCAATTTTGCTTATCCAGCTCAGCTTGTCAGTGAAGAAGATGTGGTGTTAAAGCCAAAAGTAAGCGGCACAATAGTCGAAAAACTCTTTCGTGCGGGCGAGCAGGTGAAAAAAGACCAAGTGCTTTTTCTCATCGAGCCAGAAAAGTATAAAGCCGCCCTTGACATAGCCAAAGCTACGCTTTTAACTTCACAGGCAAATTACGAAAACTTCCGCAAGGACCACGATAGAAACCGCGTGCTTATCGGCAAAAAGGCGATTTCTCAAAAGGACTATGATACAAGTTTAGCGAATTTCAACACAGCCCGCGCGAATTTAGAAAGCGCAAAGGCTACGCTTGCAAATGCGACTTTGGACTACAACTTCACTAGCGTGAGTGCGCCATTTGACGGCGTGGTAGGTGATGCGCTTGTAAATGTGGGCGAGTATGTCAGCACTAACGGCAAGGATTTGGTGCGCGTAACCAACCTCAACCCTATCTATGCGAATTTTTACATAGCCGATGTTGAAAGACTCAGCATAGAACGCAACCTTTCAAGCGGTGCGTGGCAAATCGGCGACATAAAAGCAAGCGTAAAAGTAGGCGGCGAGATGATTGCGGGCAAACTTTTCTTTGTGGATAGCGTCATCGATGAGACAAGCGGAAGCGTCAAGGCAAAGGCGATTTTTGACAACAACAGCTCAAAGCTCGTGCCCGGAACTTTCACAACGATATACACAGATAGTTTCGTGCAAAAAAATGGCTTTCAAATTCCACAGGTTGCGATTTTGCAAGATGTGAGAAACACTTATGTTTATACGCTTGATGCAGAAAATAAAGTGAAAAAAACCATAGTAAAAATCGTCTATCAAGCAAATGATTATGCTGTCATCAGTGAGGGCTTAAAAGACGGAGATAAGGTGATTTTAAACAATTTCAAAAAAATCCGCCCCGGCGCAGTGGTGCAAGAAATGCCCGCCCAAGCTATGCAAGCTCCGCAAGGTTAAACGGGGGTAAGCGATGTTTTCTAAATTTTTTATAGAAAGACCCGTTTTTGCTTCTGTTGTGGCGATTATCATTTGTATCTCGGGTGTGATTTGTCTCAAATCCTTGCCCATAGAGCAGTATCCGTCTTTGAGTTCGCCAACGGTAAGCATAATGGCGACTTACACAGGTGCTGATGCTCAAACCATAGCCAAAGAAGTGGCAACGCCGATAGAAGATGCGATAAATGGTGTCGATGATATGATTTATATGGATACTACCGCCTCAGGTTCTGGCTATATGCGCTCGACTGTGTATTTTAAAATCGGCACAGACCCCGACCAAGCGACTATCAATGTCAATAACCGCCTTTCACAAGCCACAGCAAAGCTACCCGAAAGCGTGCGTAGGCTTGGCGTAACGGTGCGAAAGGCGTCCCCTAGCTTTTTGGGTGTAATGGCACTTCGTTCGATGGATGGGTCTATGGACGAAACTGAAATTTACAATTATATCTTGCTTAACATTTTGGACGATTTAAAACGCGTGCCGGGCGTGGGCGATGTGAGCGCGATGGGCAACAAAGACTACTCTATGCGCGTGTGGTTAAAGCCTGATTTGATGAGCAAATACGCCGTTACCGCAAGTGAAGTTATCGCCGCTATAAACGAGCAAAACGCTCAATACTCAGCGGGTAAAATCGGCGAAGAGCCTATAACGCACAAATCCCCTTATGTGTATGCTATCACCGTTGATAGCAAGCTTAAAACCCCAAAGGAATTTGAAGATATTATCTTGCGCGTGAATTCAAACGGCTCGTATTTGCGCCTTAAAGATGTGGCAAATGTCGAAATCGGCTCAAAAAACTACACCACATCAGGACGGCTTAATGGCATTCCTGCTGTATCTATAATGGTAAATTTACAATCAGGGGCAAACGCGATTGAAACGGGAGATGCAGTAAAGGCTAAGATGAAAGAGCTAGCGGCTGACTTTCCAGCGGGTTTAGAGTATGAAATTCCTTATGACACCACGACTTTCGTTATGGCAAGTATCAAAGAAGTGCTTAAAACCTTTGCCGAAGCCTTTGTGCTTGTCGTGCTTGTAATGTATATGTTCTTAAAGAATTTCCGCTCGACTATCATACCGATGATAGCGATGCCTGTTTCTTTGTTGGGTGCTTTTGTGGGGCTTTATGTGCTAGGATTTAGTATAAATTTGCTGACACTTTTTGCGCTTATCCTTGCCATAGGTATCGTTGTCGATGATGCCATCATCGTGGTAGAAAATGTCGATAGAATCATACACGAAAACAAAGACATAAGCGTAAAAGAAGCTACTATCGCTTCGATGAGAGAAATCACCACGCCTGTCATCTCCATCGTGCTTGTTTTAAGCGCGGTTTTCATACCTGTGAGCTTTATGAGTGGCTTTGTGGGGCAAATTCAAAAGCAGTTCGCACTCACTCTTGTCGTGGCTGTGGCTTGCTCTGGCTTTATCGCCCTTACGCTTACGCCCGCTTTGTGCGCTATTTTCTTAAAGCGCAATATGGGAGAACCCTTTAAATTTGTCGTTAAATACAATGAATTTTTCGATTGGAGTAGGGAAATTTTTGCAAAATGCGTAACCTTCGTCCTTAAAAAAGCAAAACTTTTTGTGCTTGTCTTTTTTGGCTTTTTGCTTTTAGTGGGTGGGCTTTACAAGCTCGTGCCAAGCTCTTTGGTGCCAGAAGAAGACCAAGGCAGCATTATGGCGATTACGAATTTGCCTGCTGCAAGTGCTATGCACCGCACAAGTGCTTATATAGACAAGCTCTCAAAGGTGCTTGAAAACAACGACAGCATACGATACAATATGTCCGTCATAGGCTTTGACTTATTTACAAGCTCGCTCAAAGAAAACGCTGGCGTGTCTTTCATCGACTTAAAGCCTTGGAGTGAGCGTAAATATAGCTCTTTTGAAGTGGTGCGTTTCCTTAATATGGCGTATTTTATGAACCCAGAAGGACAGACTTTCTTTCTCAATCCGCCACCTATACAAGGGCTTTCTTTAACAGGCGGCTTTGATATGTATGTGCAAAACCGCTCAGGCAAGAGTTATGAGCAAATCCAAGAAGATGTCAATAAGCTCATCATCGCGGCAAATCAACGCCCTGATTTAACGGGCGTGCGAACTACGCTTGATACGAGTTTTCCGCAGTTTAAGGCTATCGTGGATAGAGATAAGGTTAAATTCTATGGGCTTTCGCTGAGTGAAGTTTTCACTACCATAGCCGCAACTATCGGAAACTACTATGTCAATGACTTTCCTATGCTTGGCAAAAACTATCAAGTGAATGTCCGCGCGATGAGCGATTTTCGCAACACGCAAAACGCCTTAAACACGATTTATGTGCGCTCATCAAGGGGCGAAATGGTGCCTTTAAGCTCTGTTGTGAGGCTTGAAAGAAGCGCGGGAGCTGATGATGTCAAACGCTTTAACCTTTTCCCCGCTGCGCTCGTGCAAGGTTCGCCAGCACAAGGCTATACCTCAGGACAAGCCATAGCAGCCATTAGTGAGGTAGCAAAAGAGGTTTTAGGCGATGAATACACCATCGCTTGGTCGGGTTCAGCTTATCAAGAAATCACAAATTCAGGCGCGGGACAAACTTCGTTGATTTTGGGGCTTGTTTTTGTGTTTTTGATTTTAGCCGCGCAGTATGAACGCTGGCTTTTGCCGCTAGCTGTCGTTACGGCTGTGCCTTTTGCGGTGTTTGGCTCGTTGCTTTTCACTTGGATAAGGGGTTTGAGCAATGATATTTACTTTCAAACGGGGCTTTTGCTGCTCGTGGGACTTGCGGCGAAAAACGCGATTTTAATCGTGGAATTTGCTATGGAGACGCACTTAAAAGAGCGCAAGAGCTTGTTTGACTCCGCTGTTGAGGCGGCTAGGTTGCGTTTCCGCCCGATTTGTATGACTTCGCTAGCCTTTTGTCTTGGAATTTTTCCACTTGTCATCGCCACAGGTGCTGGTGCGGCAAGTCGCCACGCACTTGGCACGGGACTCATCGGCGGTATGATAGCCGCTAGCACGCTCGCGCTTTTCTTTGTGCCTTTGTTTTTCTATATCTTGGAGAGTTTCAGCGAAAGGTATTTGCACCGAATCGCCGTCTTTTTCGGCGCGCGTCTTAAAGATGCCGTGCAAAAAGCAAGCACAAAGGCAGGAGAAAGAGTGAAAAAAATAAGGAGAAAAAACAATGATGCGTAAATTTTTTATAGCTGCTTTGAGTCTTTTCTTTGTCGCTTGCTCGTTTAAGCCGTGGATGGACGAGCCTGAGGCAAAATTCAAGGCAAATGTGCCTTTGAACGAGTGCTTGGAGCAAAACGGCACGAAATGCGACAGCAGAGGCAGCGGCGCTGAGGTGAAATTTGAAAAAGAATGGTGGAAAATTTTTAACGACAAAAACCTTAACGCCCTTGTAAGCAAGGCTTTGACAAACAGCACGGACTTGCGGCTTTCTTACTTGCGCTTTGAGCAAGCTGCGGCTTCGCTAGGGATAAACCGCAGTGATTTGCTGCCAAAAGTAAGCGCAAGTGCGGGCGCAACGCGTGCGAAAACGCCTAAAAATGTCTCACCTTACGGAACGGAAAGTATCAACAACAGCTTTAATTTGGGCTTAAATTTAAGCTATGAGCTTGATTTGTGGGGCAAATACCGCGACAGCTACTCAGCCGCAGGCAAGGCTTACGAGGCGAGCATTTATGACTTTGAAAGTGCGAGGCTTTCTATCATATCAAGCGTGGTAAAACTCTACTTTAACGCCATAAATTTAAACAACCAAGTGGAGGTTTTAATCCAAACGGTAGAGGATTACACGACTTCGTATGAGCTTAAACAATCCCAGCACCGAGTAGGCGCGATAAGCGAGTATGAGCTTTACAACTACAAAGCCCAGCTTGAAAGCGCGCGCGCCCAGCTCACCACGCTCAAAGCCGCAAGAGATAGCAACAACCAAGCCTTGATGATACTTGTGTCATCGGATTTGAACGAAATTTTATACGCCACCTTGCCTTACACCAAAATCGAAAATTTCAAGGTAGAGTTGCCACAAGGCATAAGCAGCGAAATTTTGCTTCAAAGACCTGACATAAGGGCGGCTTTGGCGAGATTAGAGCAGAAAAACTACCTTGTAGGCGTGGCGCGCACGGCTTACTTGCCGAGCATTTCGCTCACAGGGTTGCTTGGCTTTCAAAGCACGGAGTTAAGCAAGCTTGCACAAGGCAACAGCGTGGCGTGGAATGCAGGCGCAAGTGCGCTAATGCCTATTTTTAGATGGGGCGAGATTACTTACAATGTAAATTTAGCGAAACTTGCGAAAGATGAAGCGTATCTAAACTACGAAAGCGTACTGAAAACGGCATTTGGCGAGGTGCGAACCGCGCTCGTGCAAAGAGAGAGCGCCTTTATGAACGAAAAAAACTATGCGGATTTGCTTGATAGTCAAGAAAAAATTTACAATCTCGCTCAAATCCGCTACAACAATGGTTCAAGCTCACTGACTGACTTGCTAAACGCCCGTCAAAGCTACCTTAACGCTAAGCTAAACTACGAAAACTCCGTTTATAGCTTGCTTAGCTCGGTAGTGGATATCATCAAAGCCTTTGGCGGCGGCTTTAACGCCAAAGACGACATAGAGCTAAACATAAAGCAAGAGGCAAGAAGCCTTGATATGAAATTCAGGGACTAAAAGCGCATTTGGAGCGAGGTGGCAAAGCGTGGCAGGCTAATCCGTAAGCACATTTAGAGTGTGAGGTGGTAAAGCGTAGCAAGTAATCCGTAAGCACTTTTGGGGTAAGGTTGCAAAGCGTAGCAAGCTAATCCGTGCGGGCATTTTAAGCGCAAATGCTAAAACTTGTCCGCACAACCTTGCCCCACGCTAGCGTGCTTGGGGTTTTAAAATTGCAAAAATAGGGATAAGGGTCCATAAGCAGCCCTTTGCGAAAAACTAACGCTTAAAATTTAAGTGATATTTGCCGTAAAACAAAACTCAAAGCCTTGAATTTTGTCATATTGACTTATTTTTTCTCGTCATATTGAAATGCTATATTCTCTTGTCATACCGACAAAACCCTTGTCTTATTGAGGCGTTAGCCGAAGTATCCAAAAACCCTTTATATTGTCATACTGAGCGTAGCGAAGTATCCACAAATTCAAAGCGTATCTTAAATTCTTTGGATTTTTCGCTATTGCTCAAAATGACAATGTTTGAATTTTTTGTTACACCTACGCTTTGCAAGTCATTGTCGCCTTTTTGCAAAGGCTCAAAATGACACGCTGTAAAGTGTTGTGGCTCGCCACACCTTGCTTTTGCAAAGCTCGCAAGGACGATTTGAGCCAAAGCGTGCGCACAAAAACCAAAAAAGGCAAAAACCAAAAATTCAAAAAACCAAACTCCAAAAAATTCAGCATTTA
>OIZA01000380.1_pt1 | contig 24363 bp, 22 predicted proteins | sample 1588381 | NCBI WGS metagenome assembly OIZA01 (sample SAMN03283277) | human gut metagenome | biome: human-associated habitat; material: feces | host: Homo sapiens | place: Peru | collected 2012 | reverse complement strand
CTTTTGTCCGTCATTACCAAGCAAAGCATAAAAACACTTCTAATCGTCATTGCGAGCAAGGCATAAGCCTTGCGCGACAATCCACAAATTCAAAAACAAAGCCTTTTCAAACCCTTGCTTTATGGCAGAACACAACCTAATCCATTTTAAAGTCTTACTTTGCGACAAAACAAAACCCAACCTACGCTTTTTGCAAAAAAGCGCCTAAATTTCAAGGCGCAAAGCCTTGAAATTTCTAAAAGCCTAGCCTTAAATGCTAGGCTTTTTTAATGTCTTTTACTCTTTTATACTCTTTTTTATGCCTTAAATTCTTTGGATTTTTCGCCTTTTTTACAAAAGGCTCAAAATGACAAAGCCCTTGTCATACTGAGTTTTCGCAAGAAAGCGAAGTATCCACAAATTTAAAGTGCGAGTTTGCGTTTTTAAGGCGTGGTTTTTTACCTTAAATTTGAAGTGTGTCTTAAATTTCTGTGGATATTTCGCTAACGCTCAATATGACAATATGGATTTTTCGCTCGTTTCACTCACTCAAAATGACAAACAGTGTGGATTTTTCGCTTTGTGCTAACGCACTCCGCTCAAAATGACAAAGCTTTTCAGCATTTAAGTGTGATGAATTTACAATGTGTAATTAAATTTAAGACAAAATTTGAAATTAAGGCAAAAAATTTAAATTTAAAATAAAATTTAACTTTAAGACAAAACTTCAAATTTAAAATAAAATTTAACTTTAAGACAAAAACCTCGAATTTAAAATAAAATTTAAGGCAAAAAGCTTCAAAATTTAAGACAAAACTTTAAATTTAAAGCAAAAAATTTTGATTTTAAGTTGCGTTTGGATTATTTGTCAAACAAGGCGTTGAATTTGTCGATGAAATCAAGCGGGTCAACCTGCGTGCCGCCAGCGATGATGCCAAAGTGCAAGTGCGCTCCCGTTACGCGCCCGCTGTCTCCGCTCAAAGCGATGATTTGCCCTTTTTTCACCCTTTGCCCGACTTTAACTTTGAGTTTTGACAGATGATAATACTGCGAAAAGATTTTGTAGCCGTGGTCGATGACGACAGAGCCGCCAGCGTAGTATCTGTCCTTTGCGATGCGCACTATGCCGTCATTTGCGGCTAGCACGGGTGTGCCAACGGCAGCGCGAAAGTCCGTCCCGCTGTGATAGCTCATCAAAGAGCCGTTAAACACGCGCGCCGTGCCAAAAGCGCTTGTGATGATGGAGTTTATCGGCAGGATAAATTTGCCCTCAAACAAAGCCTTGTTTGTGTAGGTAGCGTAAGTCGCGCGGGCTTCTTTTAGCTCTGCTTGTATGCGCGCAAGCACTTCTTTGGGCGGTGTTACCTTGCTTTGCGCCACTTGCAAAAGCTCTTGTTTATACGCCCCATCATCGCCCAAAAGGTCGTATTGTAGCCTTTTGCCGTCCTTATACAAAGCCACGATATGCGCTTGCTGAATGGGCTGCTTGTAGGCTGAACCAAAAATCAAAATAACCTTGTTGTCATTGTCGGGGTGAGTGAAAAATTTTTCTTTTTTTTCTTGTTTTTGCGTGTTGCTTTGGGACTTTATGCTCTCTAAACCCTGCTTGTTAAACTCCAAAAACAGCACCTGCCCCTTGCTGATACTTAAATTTTGCTCTTGGGTGGCGTTTTCATCGGCGTTTGCTTGCGTTGCGGCTTGGGCTACACTGCCTTTGCTTTGGCTTGTGTCGGCGTTTGCTGAATTTTGGGCTGAATTTATGGCGTTTTGCTCGGCAAAAATGAGCGCAAAACACAGGCAAAGTCCTAAAAATACTCTTTTCATAAGCTCACTTCCTTAATGTCCGCCACGCTTAAAAATGCCTTATAAATCTCATAAACAAGGGCTTGGCGGTTGGTTTTTAGTCTTTCATCTTTAACATTTATCATCACCTTGTCAAAAAAGTCGTCAATCTCGGGCTTTAAAGCAAACAAAGTCCTTAAAAGCTCGCTTGGCTTGGCGTTTGGCTCGCATTTTTTAAAGGCTTTGTAAAGCACCTTTTCTTGCTGAGTTTCAAATAAATTTTCATCAACACTCGCAGACACCTTTACAGCGATATTTGCAAGCCTTTTAAAAGTGCTGAAATTCTCGCTAAAATCATCTTTTTTACTCAAAGCAATCAAAGCCTTTATACTCTCATCAATATGCACCAAATCAGCATTTTGCGACATTAAAACGGCTTTGATGAACGAAGAGTTGGCATTATAAAGCGTGTCAAGTCTTTCAAAGATAAAATTTTCAAGGCTTTGCAAATCAAATTTTTTGTAATTTGGCGCGAGTTTGTTTAAAAGTTCGCGCAAGTTGAATTTAACGCCTAAATTTAGGGCTATTTTAATCACTCCATTTGCCGCACGCCTCAAAGCATAGGGGTCTTTCGTGCCGCTTGGTATTTTATTTACCGAAAAAAGCCCCATTAGCGTGTCAAGTTTGTTCGCTAGTGCCACAATACTTGAAAATTCATTGCTTGGCAAAGCCCCATTTTCAGCCTTTGGCAAATACTGCTCCCTTATGGCAAGGCTGATTTTATCGCTAAATCCTTGCGCTTTGGCGTAGTAACTCCCCATAATGCCTTGAAGTTCTGTAAATTCATACACCATACTTGTGAGTAAATCAGCCTTTGCGTAGTGTATAGCCTGTGAAATGTCGTTAAATTCAGCGTTTTGATAAAGCTCACAAAGTGCCTTTGCCGCCACTTTTTCGCGCTCGGCTTTGTCTTTAAGCGTGCCTAAACCCTCTAAATAAAGCACTCCCGCAAGTTTTTCAGGCTGCAAGCCGCTTTTTAAGTCGTTTTGCCAGAAAAACATTGCGTCTTTTAGCCTTGCACGCAACACACGCTCGTTGCCGTTGATGATTTGAGCGTAGTTTTCGCACACCGCATTTGCCACGACTATGAAATGATTTGCCAGCTTTTCGCCCTTAAAAACGCCAAAATATCGCTGATTGTCGCGCATTGAGCTGATGATAACCTCGCTTGGAATTTGCAAAAATTCGCTTTCAAAGCTGCCTAAAAGGGCTTTTGGATACTCAGTTATGGCTACAACCTCGTCTAAAAGCTCGTTGTCCTCGCTGATTGCAACGCCGTTTTTAGCCTCAATGTCCTTAAATTCGGCTAAAATTTTCTCTCGCCTTTTGTTTTGATTTAAGATGACAAAGTTTTTTTCTAAAAGTTCAAAATACCCGCTAATGTCCTTAAATTCGCACAAATCATAGCTCACACTGCGGTGGATAAAGGTTTTTTTAGCACTTTTTACGCCATAGCTTTGAAAATTCACCAGCTCATCGCCCAGCACGCACACTAGCGAGCGAATGGCGCGGATAAACTCGAATTCTCCGTCTCCCCAGCGCATACTCTTGCCAAAATTTAGGCTTTTGAGCCACTTTTCTATCATTTTAGGCAAAAGCTCAGCACTTTTTTGTCCAGCGCACTTTTGCTGATGATAAAGCACTTCCTTGCCTTTGATTTGCTTAAATTCAAGCTCTTTTTCGCTGATGCCAGCCTTTTGTAAAAAGCTCTGCCCAGCAGCCGTGAGCTTGCCGTCTTTGCAGGCTATTTCCTTTGGAGCGCCGATGAATTCAGTGGTGCTGTCATCTTGTCTGTCGCTAAATGCCTCGTGCAAGAGCGTTAAGCGTCTTGGAGTGTAGTAAAATTCAAACTCGCTTTGCAAATGATACTCATCAAGCACCCTTTGCCACTTGCTTTGGATATTATCAAGTTCTTTAAGTAAAGGCACGGCGGGCAACTCTTCAACACCGATTTCTATAAGCAATCTTTTTTTCATCTTTTTCTTTCATTTTACAAAATCAACGCCGTATTTTACCCTAAATTTCTTTCAAAAGGGTTTCAAATCTAAGATTTTGCCTTGTGAAAAATATCTTTTTGAATTTTTTGCGAAATTTAAGCTTTTTTTAAGTTTAAAAAAGATACAATGCGTGTTTTATTTTAAAGAAAGGACAAAAGATGAGTGTGAATTTCAAGCTCGGTTTAGCAAGATTTGGTGCGGATTTGGCTGTGGTGGATTTGGCAAATTTTCATTTAAATGTAAATCCAAGCAAAAATTTGCAAGCAAATTCAGCAAGCGTAAATTTTGGCAAAAATTCACAAGTATTAAGTGCGAATTCAGCTGTATTTGCAAATTCTGTTCTTTTTTCTATGATGATGCACACGCTTGTGTGCTAGTGTTTTCTTTTCCCAAAAATTCAAGTTAGACAAAGTAAAGCTAAAAAGGCTTTTGGTGTTTTGCCTTGTGGTTTAAAGGCAAAATCAAAGTTGCAAAATGTTAAATTCATCGCAAAGGTAAGTTAAATTTACCAAAAGCGGAGTAAAAAGTGGATTTAAATTTTGCAAAGTGAGTTTAAATCTTGTAAAATCGCAAGCAAAAATTTGCAAGGTAAGATTTAAATTTAAAGGCAAATTGTCGCAAAGGGCGAGAATTTAAGCCTTTGTTTGGAATTTTGCGAAAGTTAAAGCACAAATTTAACCTTAAAATTCAAAACAAAGGGCTGAATTTTAAGCCTTTACAAAGGCAGTTTGCAAGCAAAAAGGACGAAAATGAACAAAAAACAAATTTCTTTCAACGCCTTTGAGATGAACTGTATCTCGCATTTAAGCCCGGGGCTTTGGCGTTACCCAAATGATAGGGCTTTGGAGTATAAGAGCATTGAGTATTGGCAAGACATAGCTAAAATCGCAGAAAAAGGGCTGTTTGATGCCGTTTTTATCGCCGATGTGCTGGGCATTTATGATTTGTATGGCGGCAGTGATGAGACGGCTTTAAGGACGGCTTTGCAAGTGCCTGTGAATGACCCGCTTTCCCTAGCCGTGGTAGGAGCAGCGGTTACGCAAAATATAGGCTTTGGAATCACAGCTGGCGTGCCTTTTGAGCATCCTTTTCCTTTTGCACGCAGGCTCAGCACGCTTGACCATCTCACCAAAGGGCGTGTGGGCTGGAATATCGTTACGGGCTATTTGCCAAGTGCAAACAAAAATATGGGGACAACTGAACTCCCGCACGATGAGCGATACGAGCTAGCCGATGAGTATATGGAGGTTATCTACAAGCTTTTGGAGGGCAGTTGGGAGGATAGTGCGGTGATTTTGGATAAAGCCACAGGCGATTTTGCCGACCCAAGCAAAATTCATCACATAGGACACAAAGGAAAATACTTTGATGTCAGTGGCATTCATCTGTGCGAACCAAGCATTCAGCGCACGCCTGTGCTGTTTCAAGCTGGAAATTCCGCGCGTGGTAGGGAGTTTGCAGCCAAGCACGCAGAAGCCATTTTCATCGCTCCGCCTACAAAAGAGTATGCAAAAACCGCTGTAAAGCAAGTGCGCGAAGCACTTGTAAAGGCTGGGCGCAGTCCGTATAGTGCTAAAATTTATGTGCTGGCTACCATTGTTACTGATGAAAACGAGAATTTAGCGCAGGCAAAGTATAAGGATTTGCTCAAATACGCTAGCACGGACGGGGCTTTGGTGATAAATTCAGGCTGGTTGGGGACGGATTTGAGTAAATTTGCCCTTGACGCACCGCTTGATAACATACAAAGCAACGCTATAAGGGCGCAAGTGGAGGCTTTGAGTAATTCTAAAACCCCGCAAGGCGAAACTTGGACTTTAAGGGATTTAATCAAACTCACAGGCATAGGCTGTCAAGGACCTAAAATCGTAGGAAGCCCTGAAAAAGTCGCTGATATTTTGCAAGAATTTGTTGAATTTAGCGATGCGGACGGCTTTAATCTTGCCTATGCTAGCACGCCCGCAAGTTTTGAAGATGTGGTGAATTTCATCGTGCCACAACTGCAAAAGCGGGGCGTTTATAAAAACGAATACGCCAAAGGCTCGTTAAGACAAAAGCTCTTTGGCAAGGGCGACCGCCTAAATAGCGAGCATATAGGCTCTACTTACCGAGTGGGCGGGGTAAATTCCACAGCAAGGCAAAGGGGGTAAGATGCTGTATAATGACTTAGAGCAGGGCATTTACATTTTGCACGAAAATGAGGAGTGGCTGCCGCCCTTTCGCGAGGCTTTTGCGCGTGCTGGGCTGAATTTTGGGGAGATTGATTTAAGCAAGGGCGCGATAAATTTAGACAAAGAGCCACCAAAGGGCGTTTTTTGGAGTAGAATGTCCGCTTCTTCGCACACTCGCGGACACGCCTTTGCTAAGGATTATGCGCGCGCCATTTTTGCGTGGCTGGCTCGTTACAATAGGCGCATTGTCAATCCTTTGAGCGTTTTGGAGCTAGAAGTAAGCAAGGTAGCGCAGTATTTAGCCTTAAATTCAGCGGGCTTTCGCACGCCCAAAACCTTAGCCGCCTTTGGCAAGGCTGATTTGCGCGAGCTTGCACGAACTTTGCAAACGCCTTTTATCATAAAGCACAATCAAGGCGGTAAGGGGCTTGGCGTGCGGCTTTTTGAAAGTTTTGCTGAGTTTGAAAAATGCCTAAATTCAAGCGAATTTGAGCAAAGTGCTGATGGCATTTATTTAGCGCAAGAGTATGTAAAGAGCAAAGCCCCTTTCATCACGCGCATAGAGTTTATAGCGGGTAAATTTCACTACGCTGTGCGTGTGGATACGAGCGATGGAGGCTTTGAGCTTTGTCCTGCTGAGGCTTGCGAGATAGAACGAAAGCCAAAATTAGCCGCCGCCGCTTGTGATATAGGGGCGAAATTCAGCTTACGCGATGAGATTAAGGCTGAATTTTCGCTTGTTAAAAAGCTAGAAAACTTTTTGCAAGCTCACAAAATCGAAATAGCAGGAGTTGAGTTCATCGAAAATTCACAAAATGAACTCGTGGTTTATGACATAAACACCAACACAAACTACAACAAAACCCTTGAAGATGCACTTCGCGCACAGGGCTTGCAAGGTGCAGCAGATAGGGTAGTGGAGTTTTTAAATGCTGAATTTCAAAAGGAGGTCAAATGAAATTTGCGTATTGGAGTCCCGTTTTTGGGAGCTGGTTAAGAAATGTTGATGATGATAGCACGAAATGCTCGTGGGATTATATCAAAGAGTTGGCTTTGGAGGCTGAGGATTTGGGCTATGCGCTCACTCTTGTGCCAGAGCTTTACCTAAACGACATAAAAGGGCATAAAGCCCCTTGTTTAGACGCTTGGGCGGTGGCAACGGCTTTGGCAGCTTGCACGAAAAAAATTGAAATTCTAGCAGCTTTGCGCCCACAATACCATCAAGTAGCGCTCACAGCAAAGGAGTTAAGCACGCTGGCTCAAATTTCAAACTGCCGTTTTAGCGTGAATTTAGTGTCGGCTTGGTGGGAAGAAGAAGCAAGGCAGTATGGCATAAAATTTGACGCACACGATGAAAGATACGAGCTTTTAAGCGAGTATGCGGCGGTGCTGAAAGGCTTTTGGAGCAAGAGTCCTTTTTCTCACAAGGGTAAAATCTATGAATTTAAGGACTCATTTAACGAGCCAAAGCCCACAAAAGCCCCGTTTATCTACGCTGGCGGAGAGAGCGAAAAGGGTAGGGCGGCTATAACTGAATTTGCGGACTTTTACTTAATGCACGGAGGCACGCCGCAAGAAATAGCCGAAAAAATCGCCGATATGAAAGAGCGTAAAAAGCGTGCAGGGCTTGGCGAATTTAAGGGCTTTGGAATGGCTGCTTATGTGATTTTAAGAGACACAGAAGAAGAAGCAAAACGCGAATTTGAGCGCATTATCAACATAAAAGACGAGAGTGCTTATAAAAATTCTTATGATGATTTTACGGGCAACTCGAATTTAGATGTTGAGATAAGCAAAGAAGAATACAGCGTTTCAAACCGCGGACTTCGTCCAAGACTCATAGGCAACGCCGAACAAATCGCGGCAAAGGTAAAAGAGTATGAAAAAGCTGGGCTTAATCTCATCATCGTTCAATGTGCAAATATGAAAGAAGAGTTAAGAAACATAGGCACAAAACTTTTTCCACTCTTAAAATAAAAATTTTCATTAAAGGCTTACCAAATTTAAGCCTTTAATGCTATAATTTTAATTTTGAAAGGACAAAAATGCAAAATTCAGTGATTGCTTACCCAAGAATAGGCGCTTTAAGGGAGCTTAAATTCGCCATTGAGAAGTATTTTAAGAAAGAAAGCTCAAAAGATGAGCTTTTCCACACAGCAAAAGAGTTGCGCAAAGTGCATTGGCAGGCGCAAAAGAACGCTCAAATAGACTTTATCTCGTGCAATGACTTTTCATTTTATGATAATGTCTTAGACACAGCCGCGCTTTTTAATGTCGTGGCTAAACGCTACAAGGCTTTGAATTTAGAGCCTTTGGACGAGTATTTTGCGATGGCAAGGGGTTATCAAGGCGCAAACGGCGACACCACAGCTTTGGCGATGAAAAAGTGGTTTAACACAAACTACCATTATCTCGTGCCAGAGTGCGATGATGCCACGCTTATCAAGCTTAATGCCACAAAGATTTTAAGCGAATACGATGAGGCAAAGGCTTTGGGTATAGAGCCAAAAGTAGCACTTACGGGGCTTTTTACCTTTTACAAGCTCATAAATTTCGCTGATGAGGCGACTAAAACGCAGGCAAAGGCTAAACTCATCGAAGCTTACGGGCTTTTGCTTGATACGCTTAATCAAAAAGGCGTAAAATGGGTGCAGTTTGACGAGCCTTATTTGGTTTATGATTTGAGCGCAAGTGATATCGCGCTTTTCAAAGAGATTTACACCGCTGTGCTTGCTCAAAAAGCAGGGCTTAAAATTTTAGTGCAAACTTATTTTGGCGATGTGCGCGACATTTATGAAACCTTGTGTAGCTTAAATTTTGACGGCATAGGGCTTGATTTCATCGAGGGCAAAGAGAGTTTAAATCTCATCAAAAAGGGTTATTTAGCTGATAAGTTGCTTTTTGCTGGGCTTGTAAATGGCAAAAATATCTACAAAAACAACTACGCTAAAACGCTTAATTTGCTTGGCGAAATTCAAAAATTCGCTAAAAATGTGGTGCTAAATACGAGCTGTTCTTTGCTGCATAGCCCTTACACCATAAAAAACGAGCAAAAATTAGACAAAAAATACCTTGCTCATTTTGCCTTTGCCGAGCAAAAACTTGACGAGTTAAGAGAGCTTAAAGAAATCGCTCAAAGTGCGAATTACAAGGACAATGTGCTTTATAAAAACAATGTCGCTTTGTTTGAAAACAAGCCAAATCGCGACAACAAAAAGGTGCAAGAAAGAGTGGAGAATTTGCAGGATAAAGACTACAAACGCTTGCCCGAATTCAAAGAAAGGCAAAAAATTCAAAAAGAAGTGCTGAATTTACCGCTTTTGCCAACCACAACCATAGGTTCGTTTCCCCAAACGCCCGATGTTAGAAGCAACCGCCTTGCCTTTAAACAAGCTAAAATCAATGCCGCTCAATACACTGAATTTAATCAAGTCAAAATCAAAGAGTGCATAAAACTGCAAGAAGAAATCGGGCTTGATGTGCTAGTGCACGGCGAATTTGAGCGTAATGATATGGTGGAGTATTTTGGCGAGAGCTTGGAGGGCTTTTTATTTACGCAAAATGGCTGGGTGCAAAGCTACGGCACAAGGTGCGTAAAGCCACCTGTGGTGTGGGGAGATGTCGCACGCACAAAGCCTATGACGGTTTCGTGGAGTGAATTTGCCCAAAAACAAAGCGATAAAATCGTAAAAGGAATGCTTACAGGACCTGTAACGATTTTGAATTGGAGTTTTCCGCGCGAGGATATAAGTTTGCGCGAAAGCACGCTACAAATTGCCTTAGCGATACGCGATGAGGTGCTAGACCTTGAAAAAGCGGGTATTAAAATCGTGCAGATTGATGAGGCTGCCTTGCGTGAGAAGTTGCCTTTGAGAAAGAGTGATTGGCATAGTGAGTATTTAAGCTGGGCGATTCCAGCCTTTAATCTCGTGCATAGTGGCGTTAGAGCGGACACTCAAATTCATACGCATATGTGTTATAGCGAATTTAACGACATTATCAAAGAAATAGATGCTATGGATGCTGATGTCATCAGCTTTGAGGCGAGCCGTTCAAATTTAGAATTGCTTGATGCCTTAAAGGCGGCAAAGTTTCAAACCGAAGTGGGACCGGGCGTTTATGACATTCACAGCCCGCGCGTGCCGAGTGTAAGCGAGCTTGAAAGCACTATACGCAAGATTTTAGACAAGTTGCCAAAGGAGCAAATTTGGATAAATCCTGATTGTGGGCTTAAAACAAGAGGCTACAAAGAAGTGGTTGAAAGCCTTAAAAATATGGTTGAAGCCACTAAAAACGCGCGAAAAAGCCTATAAATTTAGGCTTTTAGCACAAAAGGGCGAGTATGCAAGGCAAACAGAGCTTTTCTTTTGAGATTTTTCCACCACGAAAAGATGACGGCATAGAAAAAATTTACACCACGCTTGCCGAGCTTGCGCCCTTGCGCCCAAATTTCATCAGCGTAACATTTGGAGCTGGGGGCAGTGCGAATTCAAAAAGCACGCTAGACATTGCTAGCCTTGTTAAAGACAAATACGAAGTGCCAAGCATAGTGCATTTGCCTTGCATTCATCAAAGCAAAGAGCAAATTTTAGGTATTTTAGACGAGTGCAAAAAGCGAAATTTAAAGAAAATCCTTGCCTTGCGCGGGGACATTGTCGAGGACAAGCCTGTGAGTAAGGACTTTAAATTCGCTAGTGATTTGGTGCGTTTTATCAAAGAAAATGGCGATTTTGAGGTGTTTGCGGCGTGTTACCCTGAAAAGCACAACGAGGCAAAAAGCGTTGTTGAGGACATTCACAACCTTAAAACAAAAGTAGATAGCGGTGTAAGCACGCTTTTGACGCAACTTTTTTTCAGTAATGATGATTTCTACCGCTTTAAAGAAGCCTGCGAGCTGGCAAAGATAAGCGTGCCGATATATGCAGGCATTATGCCTGTGGCAAACAAACGCCAAGTGCTTAAAATAACGAGCATTAGCGGGGCGAAAATCCCGCCAAAATTCGCCAAAATCTTGCAAAAATACGAAAACAATGATGAAGCGATGATAAATGCGGGCATAGCTTACGCGATAGACCAAATCGTTGATTTGCTGACAAATGATGTGGCGGGCATTCATCTTTACACGATGAACAACGCTTACATAGCAAGGCGCATTTATGAAGCTGTGCATACGCTGCTGTGAGCTTAAATTCGTAAATTTTTGCGGAAAATTTCTCAAAATACAATAAAAATTTAAAGATAAACAAAGACTTAAAAACAAATTAAGCAAATTTATGCTACAATGCTATTTTCATAATTTTTTTTAAGGACGAACGATGAAAAGAACTTATCAACCACATAAAACGCCTAAAAAACGCACTCACGGCTTTCGCGTGCGTATGAAAAGCAAGAATGGTCGCAAAGTCATCAACGCAAGACGCGCCAAAGGTCGAAAAAAACTTGCTGTGTGAGTTTGCCAGCATCACGGACAGCAAGGAATTTTCAAAACTTTACAAAGAGGCGAAAAAATGGTATTGCGAAGTCGCCATCATCTTTTACGCCCCTTGCAAGGACAACAAACTCGCCGTCATAGCGAGCAAAAAAGTCGGTAAGGCTGTGGTGCGAAACCGCGCCAAAAGGCTTTTGCGAGCAGTGTTTGCGCTGAATAGCTCTCGTTTAAAGAGTGGTAAATACATATTTGTGGCGCGGGCGGAGCTTTTAAACACGCCTTTTGTCAAGCTTCGCAAGAATTTAGAGTGGGGACTAGGGAAGTTACAATGCTTAAAATAGGAGCTGTGAAAGCCATAGGCATTTATCAACGCTTTTTGAGCGGGCTAAAACCGCGTTGTTGTCGTTTTTATCCGTCTTGCTCGGAGTTTGCTAGGCAGAGTTTTGAGAAAAACGGCTTTTTTAGGGCATTTGTAGCGAGTTTTTTAAGGATAGCAAAGTGCAATCCTTACTTTGCGGGCGGCTTTGATTATCCAAAGGTGTCTGCGAAGCAGTTTGAGCGCACAAGGTGGCAAGCAAAGCAAGCCTTTAAGGGGCTTAAATTTTTGTATGTGCCTTGCGAAAACGGACAATGTTTCGTTGTCAAAATAGTATTTTAAAGGAAAGAAAGTGAATAATAAAACTGACCCAGTGCAGCAAAAGCGAGTTATCCTTGCTGTCGTGCTTTCGTTTTTGTTTTTTATCGTGTATAGTGAATTTTTCATCGACAAAAAAATAATGAGCGAACAAAATGCAAGCCTGTCGCAAAATGCGAGTGTGGCGGATTCTAACGCAAATTTAGCTGTGAATTCAAACGCGAATTCAGCCCCAGATTTAGCGACAAATTCAAAGGCTGCTCCGCTTTCAAACGCCGATACACAAGCACCTATAACGCAAAGTGCGTATCAGCACAAAGCATTAGTCAGCATTAGCAGTGAGTATTTTAGCGCAAAGATTGATGAACTAGGGCGAATTTCAAGTTTTGTGCTAAAAGATGCTAAATTTAAGGACGAAAAGGGCGCTGATTTGGAGCTTATCGAAAATAAGGACAACAAGCCCTTGCCTTTGGAGTTGCGTTTTAGCAACCCTGCCATAAACCAAAAGGCGTTTAGCACCGCTTACAGCGTGGATTTAGACACTACAAATGAAATCAAAGTCGGCAAAAACGCCCCTTTAACGCTTAGTTTAACGCAAAATTTAGGCGAATTAGTCATTCAAAAGAAACTTAAATTCTACGAGCAAGGAAACTACGAGATTGAAGTGAATTTAAGCAAGGACGAGCCTTATTTTATCAGTGCTGGCTCGCGCCCAAGCGTGAGCGTGGATAACTACACGGTGCACGGAGCGTTGATAGTCGATACAAAAGACACGGTTGAAACCTTTGAGGACGGCGATGTCGAGCAAAACGAGCAAAGAACAGCGTTTTTGCTGTCAAGTTTTGACAGGTATTATGCGGCGTTTTTTTATAATTTCGCCACGCCCTTAAACGCACTCATCACAAAGGACGCAAAAGGCGATAGCGTGGTGTATGCGAGCGCGAGCAATGCCTTTAAGGCTGGTGGCTACATAGGTGCGAAAGAATTTGACACACTCAAAGCCATAGATACGCGCTTGGAGCGGGTTATCGAGTATGGGTGGTTCACTTTTATCGCTAAGCCCGCGTTTGCCTTTTTGAGCTGGCTTTTTGCCTACATAGGAAATTGGGGCTGGGCGATAGTGGCGCTCACGCTTATTATACGCTTAATTTTGTTCCCACTTACTTACAAGTCGATGATGTCGATGAACAAGCTCAAAGATTTAGCCCCAAAGATGACGGAGCTGCGCGAAAAATACAAAGGCGACCCGCAAAAGCTGAATTTACATATGATGGAACTTTACAAAAAACACGGCGCAAACCCCTTTGCTGGCTGCTTGCCGATAATTTTGCAAATCCCCATTTTCTTTGCGATTTACCGCGTTTTGCAAAATGCAGTGGAGCTAAAAGCTGCGCCGTGGGCGTTGTGGATAAATGATTTGAGCGTGATGGACCCTTATTTTGTGCTGCCGATTTTGATGGGCGCGACTATGTTCGTGCAGCAGCTCATCACGCCGATGAGTATTCAAGATCCGACACAGGCGAAGATTATGAAGTTTTTGCCTGTGATTTTCACTTTCTTTTTTCTGTGGTTTCCCGCAGGACTCACGCTTTATTGGTGTGTGAATAATATCTGCTCTTTGGTGCAGCAACTTGTCATCAACAAAATGTTCGCACGAGAGCATAATAAAGGACAAAACAATGAAAATAGAAGCTAAAAATTTACAAGACGCGTTGCTTGTGGCGGCATCACAGCTTGAATGCTCGGTGCTTGACTTAGAATACGAAGTGATTCAGCACCATAAAGACGGCTTTTTGGGGCTTTTTCAAAGAAATGCTATCATCGAAGCAAGGTGCAAAAAAAGAAAATTTGACAAAAAATACCCTAAAAAACGCGATTTTGGCGAAAAATACAGCTCAAATTCAAGGTATAATGACAGATACGATGAGCCATACAAGCCCCAACGCAAGGATTCTCCGTCTTATGAAAAAAGCTATGAGAGCAAAAGCTACGAAAATAAGGCGTTTGATGAAAGGGCAAATCGCTATGATGACTATGAAAGCAAGTTTTCAAGCACTCAAAGAGATGAAAACCCACAAGAAAAGGCTGAAAAACCGCGCAAGAGCTATGAAAGCTATGATAAAAGCTACGAGAAAAAGAGCTTTAACGGCGCAAAAGGCTATAAAATCAGCACAGATGACGAGCCTATCAAGCCCACACCACGCGCTAATGAAAGCGCAAAGGCGTTTCGCCCAAGTGCTGAGTCCATAAAGCAAGAGCCACAGGGCTTTGAAAACGATAAAATCTTTGGCATAAATCACAAGCAGTTTGCAAGTGATGAGCCAGATGAAGAGCAAATGCCGAGTGCGCCTTTGCCAAAAAGCAAATATGTCGTCAAAGATGATGAGATTTTCAACTCTTTTCACAAAGAAAGCGTGCCAAATCCAAAGCTTTATATAGACGAAATCCGCATTCAGCTTGACAAGCTCATAAAAGCGGGCGAATTTGGGGTGAAAATCACTGAACTTAGCGTATATGACAAGGACAGCATTTACATAAAGCTTGAAGGCGAGGACGCTGCCTTGTTAATTGGCAAAGAGGCTTACCGCTACAAAGCCCTTTCTTACTTGCTCCATAATTGGATAAACTCGCGCTACAACCTTTTAATCCGCCTTGAAATCGCGGATTTTTTACGCAATCAATCCCAGTCAATGGACTTTTATTTGCAAGGTATCATCGAGCGCGTGGAGGCTACGGGCAGGGCGCAGACAAAGCCACTTGATGGGGTTTTGGTAAAACTCGCCCTTGAAAAGTTGCGCGAACGCTTTCCAAACAAATATGTAGGCATTCGTCAAAATGACGATGATGAAAAATTCGTCATCATCAACGACTTTTTTAAGAAAGATGAATGACACTATCGTTGCCATAGCCACAGCCAACGGAGTGGGAAGCATTAGCATAGTGCGTATAAGCGGCGAAATGGCTTACGCTCTTGCTTTAAAGCTCACAAAGCGTGAGAATTTAGCCATTCGCCATGCTCATCTTTGCAAGCTCTACAATGGCAAGGGTGATTTTTTAGACGAAGCCATAGTGCTTTATTTTCAAGCCCCGCACAGCTTTACAGGTGAAAATGTCGTGGAATTTCAAATCCACGGCGGACTCAGCACGAGCCAAATCCTGCTTGATGAGTGCGTAAGGCTTGGCGCAAGGCTTGCAAATGCAGGCGAATTCAGCAAAAGAGCGTGTTTAAACGGCAAGATGAGCCTTTTAAAAGCCCTATCTATAAACGAACTCATCAACGCTAAATCAACCCTAGCCGCGCAAATCATCGCTAAAAATTTATCGGGCAAATTTGGCGAACTTTTGGAAAAAATCCGCACGGATTTAGTAAAAACATTAGCTTTCGTGGAAACTTGCATTGACTATGCTGATGATGATTTGCCGCCTGACATTTTAGCGCAAACTTTAAATTTATACGAAGAAAATGCGAGAATTTTAAGGCAAATAGCTGAAATTTCAAAGAGCAAAAAAGGGCTTGTGGAGGGCTTTAAAATCGCCATTGTCGGCAAGGCAAATGTCGGCAAAAGCTCACTGCTTAATGCAATGCTAGCTAAAAACCGCGCCATAGTAAGCAACACGGCTGGCACGACAAGAGACAGAGTGGAGGACGAGCTTAAAATCGGCACGCATTTGGTGCGCATCATCGACACAGCGGGCATTAGAAAAAGCGATGATGAAGTGGAGCAAATCGGCGTGAAATTAAGCCTTGCCGCCATAGAAGAAGCTGATATCATCATCGCCGTGTTTGACAGCTCGCGCCAAATGGACATTGAGGATGAGCAAATTTTTAAAATCCTTAAAAAAAGCGACAAAAAAATCTTTTTCGTGCAAAACAAAACAGACTTAAAGGCTGAATTTCAAGCCCCAAAAGGTATTGAATTCATCAAAATCAGCACCAAAGATTCTCTTGCGCCCTTGCAAGAAAAACTTTCAAACTACCTTGACAGCCTAGATAGTGAGGATTTTATCATCACAAACGCCCTTTTAATCAAGGCTTGCGAAGAGGCGAGCAAAGCGATACAAAGGGCAAGCCAGCTTTTAAGCGAGCAAAATTTAGAGCTTTTTGCCTTTGAGTGCAACGAGGCGATAAGGCAAATCGCTAAATTCACGCACGAATTTCAAAGCGATGAAGTGCTTGATGAAATGTTTGGAAATTTTTGCTTGGGGAAGTAGCGGCGTAAAGGTTTGCTGAAACTTTGAATTTGTAAATTTCACACCAAATTCAAAGGCTAAATTCACACTACAAACAAAAAACAAGGGATAAAATGCAAATAGCAGTCTTATTAGTTATACTATAAATTCATTATAAATCAGCCTTAAAGCCAAAAAGTTTGGTTTTAGCTGTTACAATTTGAGAGTTTTGATATTAGATAAATCCAAAACAACAGTTGCTGTTTTGAAGTGTATTTCATACACTATCAGTGATTTTCCGCCATATTCTATTGTTTCTCGGTAATCAGGTATTTTCTCGCAAAAACAATCCGCTAAATCAAAAATAGTTTTTTTACTCTTAATAGCAATTCCTTTCGCTTTTATATGCTCGTTTTCTTTTTTTGGGATTGTTGTAAAGGCAACATTTTGATTTTGTTTTATTTCTTTTACTTTGTCGTTATTTTTAAATGTCGCAAAATATATAACATTATTTTCGGGATTGAAATAATAATTAACAATTCTAACATTTGGAATGCCATCTGCTCCAACGGTTGCTAATGCAAGGTCGGTTTGTTCTGCCATCATTTTTTGAAATTCTTTGAGTGTATCCATAGGAATTCCCCCTCTATTATTTATATATGATTATAACATAAATAAGATAAAAGTTTTCTTAAATTTTTATAAAATTTCGTCTTTGCATTTTTATCCTTTAAATTTTTGTGCTATTATTGCAAAAACAAAAACAGCACAGTGTAACTTTGTTACACGAAAATGGGGATAAAATGCAAAAGGTAGAATTTATCAAAAAAATCAACGCCCAAATCAAAGGCGATGAAAAGAGTTTAGCGGTTTTAGAGCAAAAGGGGCGTTTTGTGCGCTTTGAGAAAAATGAGCGCAAATACGCTGATGAGCTTGGCTTTTTTCGCGTGCTTGGCGGGCGCGTGCGGGTTTTTAGCGTGGCTGAAAATGGCAAGGAAATCACTATTTTTTATATGACAAATGCCGAATGCTGCATACTTTCAACGAGTTTTATGGCGCACATTCAAGATGAAGTGATGTTTGAATTTATGGAGGATTGCGAGATTTTCACGCTTAAAGATAGCGATTATCAAGCACTTTGCGCGAGCAACGCAAGCATAATGGGCTTTAACGCCTTGCTTATGTCAAAGCGTTTTAAGCAGTCTTTGGACACGCTGGGCGATGTGGCGTTTAAGAGCCTAAAAGAGCGGATTTTGAAATTTTTGCACGCAAATGCGCAAAATGGCGTGGTGCGAACGAGCCAAGAAAATATCGCCAGCAACATAGGAAGCGCAAGAGAAGCCGTAGCAAAGGTGCTTAAAGAGCTGAAAAACGAGGGTTTCATCGACACAAGGCGCGGGGAGATTTTGCTTAAAAGCAAAGGGGCGTAAATGCAGGACTTTGAGAAAAAGCAGCTTTTGCAAAAGGCGAAAAATGTCGCTATTTTAGGGCTTAGCCCAGATGAGAGCAAGGCGAGCAATGCCGTGGCGCGTTATCTCATCGCGCAAGGCTTTAATGTAATCCCCATTTACCCACGCGCAAACGGCGAAATTTTAGGGCGTAAGGCTTATGCGAGTTTGCAAGAAGCGTTTAATGATGGGGTTTTGAGCGAGTGCGGTGAGATTGACATTTTAAATGTTTTTCGCAAAAGCGAGGCTTTACAAGCGGTGGCAAATGAGGTTTTGCGCCTTAAAAACAAGCCAAAATGCGTGTGGGTTCAGCTAGGGCTTTTTAATGAAAACGCAAAAGCCATTTGCGAAAATGCGGGGATTTTGTATGAGGAAAACTCTTGCATAAAACTTGAATTTGAGCGGCTTTTTGGCAAGGCAAATTAAGGCTTTGCGTAAATTTGCCTTAAATTTAAAAGCACTGAATTTTAGCGCGCTTAAAAAAGGAAAATAAATGCTAAATTTACTTGTAATCGGGCTTGGAGGCTTTTTGGGTGCTATTTTTCGGGCGTTGCTTTCATCATTTGCCACAAAAATCGCCCCGCAAAGCCCTACACTTGGCACGCTTTTGGTAAATGTGCTTGGCTCATTTTTGATAGGCGCGCTTTTTGCCTACGCGCAAAACAAAGGCATTTCGCCACTTTTTAAAAGCTTTGCCAGCACGGGTTTTTTGGGCGCATTGACGACATTTTCGACTTTTTCGTATGAGAATTTTTTGCTTCTTCAAAGCGGGGCGTTTTGGCAACTTGGCTTAAATATCTTTTTAAATGTTGCGCTGTGTTTGGGCGGCGTGATTTGCGCTTTTTATCTTGTTAAAATTCTATAATTTGCGTTGATTGCGTAAATTTTTGTGAATTTAAAAAGGGCTTTTTTGATAAAATGCTTTGATTTTGCGCTTTTAAATTTATAAAAATTTCATCAAAGCCGTAGAAAAAGAAGTGATAAAAGCGTGATTTTGTGGAGCAAAAAAAGTTGCTCAAACGCTTGCTTGATATTTTTTCAAAAAGCGCAAACAAAGGCACGCTCGCCATTTGCTCGCGCTCATAAAAGTTAGCTTAAAGCAAGGCGTTGAGTTTGGTTTCAAACACGCTTTTGCTTTGTGCGCCAACGATTCTTTCTACGACTTGCCCGTCTTTCATCAGCAAGATAGTAGGAATGCTTGAAACGCCATATTGCCTTGCTAGTGCGCGCTCTTCATCGACATTGACTTTGCAAATGCTTGCTCTGCCTTCAAAATCCTTTGAAAGCTCGTCCATAATCGGCAAAACCGCCTGACAAGGTCCGCACCAAGCCGCCCAAAAATCCACAAGCACCGCGCCTTTTGCGGTGTGTTCGTTAAAATTAGCTTCGTTTAGATTGATAGCCATTTTTTCTCCTTTCGATAAAATCAAGTTATTATAATCAAAGGCGCAAAATGCCTGTGTAACAAAGTTACTTTGCAAGGCAAATTTGCTCAAAGTAAAAAAGCCTTGCCCTTTGCGTTTTGTATTTTACACATTAAGGAGGTTGGGTGCAAAAGGCAAGGTAGATTAAGCTGAATTTAGCAAAAATAAATCCAGCTCAATTTACCCTAAATTCAGTTTAATGCTGAATTTAAAGGCTATACACAACAAATCAAACGCCCTTAAATGCGTGTTAAGGGCGTTTTACACTAAGGAGTTTGTCAAATTTAGTGCTTGTTTGTGCGGCACTGCTTGTATTTGCAAATCGGACAAATGGCTTTAAAATTATAAAGCGGGCAGTAGCCATAAACCGCGCTTAAAAGCGGTAAAAGTCCAACAAACCACCACCAGCTTTGGCACACAAAGCCGAAAGCAAAAATCCAAATTCCCGCGACAATCAAGCGGATAGTCTTGTCAAGTTTGCTCATTTCACCCCCTTTCTTTGAGATTTGGCGCACCTAAAATGCGCTTTAATTTTCGCGCAAAAAAGCGTAAATTTCACAGCAAAAGCCTAAATTTACGCCCTTGCGTGAATCATTCCTTTCATCACCATAGCCTTCATCGCGTAAATTTTCACAGCCCAGTTAAGATAACTCTCTCTTGTTGCTCCAAAGCATTCTAGCGTAGGTGCTGCGCCCTTGTAGTCAAACTCTACCATCACGGCTTTGCCATAGCGCGTTAAAAGCGGACAAGCGGTGTAGCCGCTAAATTTCGCCTCCAAAGGCTTGCCCTCTAAATGCGCGATGATATTTTGCGTGATGACGGGATACTGCTTGCGTATGCTCGCGCCCGTTTTGCCCTTTGGCACGCCCGCACAATCGCCCACGGCAAAGATATTTTTGTAAGTTTGGTGTTGCAAGCTAAATTTATCCACATCAACCCAGTTGCCTTTTTGCGCGCTAAGCCCAGCTTGCGTGATGAATTTTGGCGCACTCATCGCAGGGATAACAAACATATAGTCAAATTCCTTTTCCACAAATTCATCAGTATCCACGCGCTTGCCATTAAGCATATAGCTTGTTTGAAAAGTCGCCTTGCCGCTTTGTTTATCCACACTTACAAGCTGATGAAGTAGTTTGTATGGCATTTCGCGCTCTACAAAAAACTGCTCTATCATTTTTGCGTGTAAGGGCGAAGAAAGCATAGCCCCGCCGCCTGTGAAAAGCGTGGTTTTTACCCTGTTTTTGAGCGCATTTTTTTCAAGCAAATCATCAAGCAAAAAGTTGATTTTTTTGTTTGCCCCACCGCATTTGTTTTGCGTTTTTTGCTCGCTAAAAAGCACATTGAGCTTTTCGCCTTTTTTGCCCCGTTCGATGATTTCATCAAAAAGTTTTTTAGCTTTTACGGCAGAATTTGGCGTGTAAATCGTGGCGATTTTCGCGCTTTCATTCACTAAATCATCTTCGCTAAGTCCGCTAACAGCGTTAAAATCATACTCTACGCCCGTTGCGATAAGCAAAATGTCATACTCAAAACTCTCGCCATTTTCGGCGATGATTTTGTTGTCATTTGGCAAAATTTGCGCGACATTTTGCTTTATCCATTTTACCTTTTCATCGATAAGCTCGGCTTTTTTGTAAAGCACATCATCAAGCGTGTAAATTCCAGCAGCGATGAGAGTAAAACCGGGCTGATAATAAAAATTTTCATCTTTATCAAACAGCGTGATTTGCGCCTTTGGCATAGCCTTGATAAGACTTGCGCTCATCGTTATACCGCCAAGTCCAGCGCCGATGATGGCGATTTTAGGCGACAAATTTGAAGTCGCCGCGCTTAACTTTGTCGCGCCCACACCGCTAGCTACGAGTGCGCCTGCGGTGATGAGTTTGAGCGCATTTCTACGAGATTGTTGCATTTTAGCTCCTTTGCTTTAAATTTTTATCACAATTATAAATTTTTTGCCAAATTTGCTGTGTAACAAAGTTACGATTTTAAAAAATTTACGCTTTTTCTGGCACGCAAATTTTACCCTTACTCATCGCTAAAAGCGTTTTGTAGCTCACAAAAAGCACGGCAAAAAGGGCTAAAATCAGCCCCAAAATTCCAAAAATCATATAAAGCGGACTTTTAAAAATCATAAAGGTTTCAAAACTTGCTATGCCAAAAGCACAAAGCGGAAAGGTAAAAGCCCACCACGAAAGCGCGAAATTTAGGCGCGTGAAAACCCTTGAAAGGCTCAGCATTAAAAGCATAAAAAACAAAGCGACAAAATACGCCACTAGGCTTAACGCGCTATGTCCGCCAAAAAGTGCCGCAAAATCCACCACAAAGATACTTGGCGGAGCGATGAAAATAAACAAAGTCGGCAAAAATTTACTCTCTAAACTTTCTTCAAAAATCAGCCTTGAAGTGATAAGAGCCGTTAAAATGAGCCAAAAAAAGCAGCCCACAGAAAAGAAAAAAAGCGAAAATTCAGGCGAAATTTTTGCCGAATGTCCTGCTAATGGCACGATTAAATTGCCCACTATGGGGATAAACCACGCAGGGCTTAAAAGGTGCTTTTTCATCGCGTTGCTAAACCAAAAATTGATAACAAAAATGCTTAAAATGAGTTGCAAAAATGAGCTTAAATAAAAGATGATTTTAAGCAAAAAAAGCATTGTGCCATTGTCATTAAAAGCGCCTAAAAATGTCGTAATGATAAGCGCGCCGATAGGAATGGCAGAGAGAAAATTTATCTTTACTTGGTGCGTGATTTCGGCTTTAAAGGCGTTAAAATGCGTGAAAATTTTTGCCACATAAAAGCCAAACAAAAGCAAAAAAACCGCTATGCTTAAAAAGCCAAAAACAAAACTACAAATCGCAAAAATGGCGTTTAAATCCAAAAAATTCAAGCCATTTTTCACGCTAAAAGCAAAAGCCGCGCTAGCTTTTTTAAAGACAAGTGCCAAGCCGCCAAGCCCCATAACGCTGGCAAAAAGCATTATGGGAAAGTGAGCGAGTTTAGAAAGCGAAGCTTCATTTAAGGCTGAATTTGAATTTGTCAAATTCGAATTTGACGCTGTATTTTCGCCTAAATTTAAGGCGTTTGAGTTGTTTTTCATTTTTTGTCCTTTTGTGCTTTTTTGATGGCTTTTTCTGCTCTTTCGCATTCATCTTTGCTGAGCGTGTGGCGGTGCAAAATGTATTTTGCGCTCACTTTTCCGCTAAACATTGAGCTTAAAAGTGGGCGATTTGCCTTGAAAATAAAGGCTGCTAAATGCCCTATAATGCCAAAGATGATGAGAACAAAGCCAAGATTGTGAAGTTGAGCTACCCAAAAATACGCACTCTCACTAAGGTTAAATCCAGCTAGATTTTTAAAGGTTTTGATAAGCCCTGTAACGAGCAGCAAAAGCAGAGTAAAGCCGATGAAAGCGTAAGCTAGGCGTTGTTCGGGCAGGTATTTTTCGCTAGGTGGTTCTTCGCCGTTTGTAAGCATCGCTTTGATGACTTGGGCGGATTTTTTAAAATCCCCGCGCTTTGGAAAAATGTCAAATTCACGCCTTGCAATGTGAAAATAAAGATGAAAAACGATGAAGGCGCAAAACACCACAGCACCAAGATAATGCGCCACAAGGCTAATGTGATAATCCCCGCTCCACGCCATCAGCGGCAAATCGTTTATCATATAGCGTTTAGAAATGGGCAGCTGAAAAAGCCCTGTGATGATGAGCAAAAAGGTGCTTAAAGCTATGCCCCAATGCACGGCGCGGTTTTGCAGGCTTTGCCTTTGGATTTTGATTTCGTCTAAATTTAAATCCACATTTTCACGCGAATTTTTACCTAAATTTACAGATGAATTTAAGGCTGAATTTTCGTTTGAATTTGCTTTCATTCTTTATCCTTTTTTGCTGAATTTTCATCTTTTTTCTTACTCTTTGCCACAGCGATAGCCCCAGCGATAAGCCCAGCCACAGGCGCAAAAAGCACGCTTTTTACAAGCGCGGCATCATCGTTGATGAAATTTGGCACATTTAAATTTAAGTGCGGACGCCCAACTTTTTGCGTTTTGCCGTTAAATTCACTTTCAGCAATGCCGTATTTTTCGGCTATGGCTGCGTTTATGTCCTTAAAATCCACACTAGAAATATAATAAGTGCTTGTGCCGCCATTTTGCTTGTCTCCGTAGATAAATTTTCCAGCTTCTCGCGCCTTTTGCACCTGCGCTAAAATCTTGCTTTTATCATCAAAAATCAGCGCATTTTTAGGGCATTTGCTTTGACAAGCGGGCTTTTGCCCACGCGCGAGCAAATCCTTACACATATCGCACTTAAACATAGCCCCGCCGCCAGCGAGTTTTGGGGCGATTTTTAGGTAAATCCCAACCCCAGCTTGCCTTTGCGGTATGCCCCAAGGGCAAGCGTCTCGGCACTTTGCGCCCCCAAAGCAAAAGTTTTCGTCTATATCAACAGCGCCTTTATCGTCCTTGCTGATGACGCCAAAGGGGCAGATTTTTTGACAAGTAGGGTCATCGCAGTGCATACAGCGGCGCGGCACGAAAACGCTTTTGCCATCTACCTTTACGCTTTCTACAAAGGTAAAATTATAAGGTGTTAGGCGTGAAATATCATCGCGGTTTTTGGAGTAGTCTTCTTTGATTTTGCGCGGAAAATACTCAGGGATTTGCTCGCAAGGCTCGGGAAAGCGCGCTGAGTTTTTGTCCTTGCAAGCACTCACGCAAGCAGGCACAGCTAAATTTACGCAACCATCGCATTTGTCTAAATCGATGATAGAAGCTATGCGCTCGCCTTGTGGCTTTACTATTTTTGAATCCGCACTTAAAAGCACGGGGCTAAACGCCATAATTTTCATAAAATTTCGTTTTTAATATTGTTATAATTATTACATTAGAGGGAAATAATCCTCCATTCTTTCAATTCTGATTTAAAGACTCACATTCCATTGGACACAGCTCCTTTCTGCAATAATATTCATTTATATATTATTGCTATTTTTTACAACACATTTTATCTTCCAATATTTTCTTCACCTCCTGCTGCATTTCCCTTATAGCAGTAGAATTCACCTTAGGCTCAGCATTAAGCACACACTCTGCCTCTCTGATTAACTTTATCCTGTCAAAACACTCAGGTTCTGCATAAAGCTTAACCAACAGATAGTGGGGATATACACGCTCCGGCAATCTGCGAGTTGAACGTAGCAGATACTTCTCTGCTTTTCCATACTCACCGCTTTCCTGTGCATTGCGTCCTAACATATTCAATATCATC
>OIZA01000378.1_pt1 | contig 24440 bp, 21 predicted proteins | sample 1588381 | NCBI WGS metagenome assembly OIZA01 (sample SAMN03283277) | human gut metagenome | biome: human-associated habitat; material: feces | host: Homo sapiens | place: Peru | collected 2012 | reverse complement strand
CGTTCTCGCGCTCGTGTTCATCTGGGGCAACTCCCTTGTCTCCGGCGAGCTTTCCGGGAAGATCAGCGACGGCATCATGGCCGCCATGAACACCGCCGCGGAAAAGCTTGGCCTTGGGTCGGACTTCTTCACGTATATGTCCGACGAGGACGGCGACGGCGTATACGATGAGCTTGAGTTCACGGTCGAGCGCAAGAAGATCGACGCCGAGAGCGTCATGGCGCGGCTCTACGAGCCCGACCCGACAATTGCGGTCATACGCATAACGGGCTTTGAAAAGAACACGCCCGATCAGTTCTACGCGGCGATGGACGAGATGAAGGCGGCGGGCGCGGAAAAGTTCGTGTTCGACCTCAGATCGAACCCCGGCGGAGACAAGGATTCCGTATCGTCGATCCTCGACTACCTCCTCCCGGAGGGGCCGATCCTGCGGACGGTCGATTCCGACGGGAACTACAAGGTTCTGACTACGTCCGACGCAAAATGCCTCGATATGCCGATGGCGGTACTCGTCAACGGCAGCACCGCTTCTGCGGCAGAGCTGTTCGCGGCATCCGTCAAGGACTACGGAGTCGGCAAGGTGGTCGGCGACGTCACCTACGGCAAAGGCTCCATGCAGACCATATTCGACATCTTCAGCGACGGGTCGCTGCTCAAGCTGACCGTTGCGTACTACTGCCCGCCGTACTCCGAAAATTACGACGGAGTCGGAGTCAAGCCCGACGTTGAGGTCGCGCTCGACGAATCCCTTGCGGGTGTAAGCATATATAAGCTGTCCGACACAGAGGACAATCAGCTCACCGAAGCCGTCAAGACATTCGGATGAAAAGACGCACGCTTGCCGCCCGAGCCTTAAAACAGATACGTTCTGTCGCACAAAGGCGCAAAGGCAAGTATAATCCGTGCTCCGACGGAGTAAAATTCTGACATAACAAATCACGGCGCTATGCGCTCTCTCACAACGAAAGGAATCTCTCATGGAAAACGAAAAGAAAACTCTTTACACCGAAGAAGGCTTCAAAGCTCTGACAGATGAGCTTGATTTTCTGAAAAATACACGCCGTCCCGAGATCAAAGCCGCAATTGCGGAAGCAAGAGCGTTCGGCGACCTCTCCGAGAACAGCGAGTACGACGAGGCGAAGAACGAGCAGGCTAAGGTCGAGACCCGCATTGCCGAGCTTGAATACCTCATCAATCACGCGGAGATCATAAGTGAAGCACAGTACAAATCAGGCGTTGTAAACCTCGGCACGGTCGTCAAGGTGCTTGACATGACCGAAGACGAGGAGATCGAATACAGCCTTGTCGGCTCGAACGAGGCGAACCCTCTCATGAACCGCATCTCCGACCAGAGCCCGATCGGCCGCGCGCTCATCGGATCCAAGGTAGGCGATGTCGTCACGGTCGAGGCTCCCGCAGGAGAAATGCAGTTTAAGGTTCTCGACGTACAGAGAGCAAAGTAATAGGACTATCGGAAAGGACTTGAAAAGTGAGTGACAATATAAACACAAGCGATATCGAGCTTGAGGGCGCAACGGAGGAGAACCTCGGCGAAGTCCTCAGAATCAGACGGGACAAGTTCGACGCACTGAAGGCAGCCGGCAGAAATCCGTTTGAGATCACGCTGTTCGACCGCTCGATCGACAGCGCACAGATAAAGGAGCGCTTTGATGAGCTCGACGGCTCCGACGTTGCGATCGCCGGCAGGATCATGTCGCGCCGCGACATGGGCAAGGCAAACTTCATCGACATTGCCGACAGCACCGGCAGGATTCAGGTATACATCAAAATAGACGACGTCGGCGAGGAAGTGTTCGAGCAGTACAGACGCTGGGACATCGGCGACATCGTCGGTATCACGGGATTCGTGTTCCGCACGCGCCGCGGCGAGATCTCCGTCCACGCAAAGACGCTGACTCTGCTTGCAAAATCCCTGCGTCCCCTGCCCGAGAAATGGCACGGTCTGAAGGACACCGATCTGCGCTACCGCCAGAGATACGTTGACCTCATCGTGAACCCCGAGGTCAAAGACACATTCGTCAAGCGCAGTCTCATTCTCAAGTACCTGCGCGAATATCTCGATTCACGCGGATTCCTCGAGGTCGATACCCCGATCCTCACTCCGTTCGAGATCGGCGCCTCCGCGCGTCCGTTTGTGACTCATCACAACACGCTCGACATGGATATGTACCTCCGTATCGAAACCGAGCTTTATCTCAAGAGACTCATCGTCGGCGGATTCGACCGCGTATACGAGGTCGGACGCATCTTCCGCAACGAAGGCATGGACACAAAGCACAATCCCGAGTTCACGACGATCGAGCTGTATCAGGCATACACCGATTATAAGGGCATGATGGACCTCGTGATCGAGATGAACACGCTGCTTGCCGAGAAGGTGTGCGGCTCCAAGGTCATCACGTATCAGGGCGTCGAGATCGACATGGGGCACTGGGAAAAGCTGACCATGGTCGAGGCAGTCAAGAAGTATTCCGGCGCGGATTACTACGCATGGGCTGACGACGAGGCGGCGCGCGAGTGCGCGAAATCGCTGCACGTTGACGTGCCGAAGAACGCCACCAAGGGAACCGTGCTCGTCGAGCTGTTCGACGCGTTCGTCGAGGACAAACTCATTCAGCCGACGATAATCTACGATTATCCCGTTGAGAACAGCCCTCTCGCAAAGCGCAAGCCGAGCGAGCCGGCATTCACCGAGCGGTTCGAGTATTTCATCAACTGCACGGAGTTCGGCAACGCGTTCAGCGAGCTTAACGACCCCGTCGATCAGAAGGATCGCTTTGAGCGTCAGGTCGCGGCAAAGCGCGCCGAGGATCCGAACACTACCGCGCGCGTCGATGACGATTACGTCTGCGCACTCGAGTACGGTCTGCCCCCGACGGGCGGCCTCGGATTCGGCGTTGACAGACTTGTCATGCTCCTCACCGACAGCGCTTCCATCCGCGACGTCCTGCTGTTCCCCACAATGAAGAGTCTGAACTAAATAACCCTTCATAATTCTTCATAATTCTCGATAATTTGAGTTATGAACGGGTTTACACCGGCAACTTACACCAATTTACACCATCGGTACACCAAACCGAACACAATCGCATAATTTCTGAGAGCCTACTATGTTTTATTACATGGTAGGCTCTTTTTTATGCCCTGTTTGTCTTGCTTTTACGCGAGATAAATGGGGTAATTTTATTTTTTTCAAAAAGGGGGGTTAATTTTCGATGTTTTTTTCAGCAATCCAATACAGAGGGCAAAACAAAAGACCTCTGAGAACCTTGAAAATTGAATATACAGCACACAGGCACATTACCTGTAATCAGAGCCGTAAAGTGGGCGCGCCAAGATCTTCCGAAAGGAAAGGAGCGAGAAACACCTACACTTTGTTATTTGTCGGCAGACAAGAAGGCGATGACGCTTACAGGGGATAATGATACTTCCGTAATTCGCGGTCGGTCCATAATGAAGGGGCGAGGGTGAGATTCCCATGGAGCTGCTTGCAACAGCCGCCTGTGTTGTTCCCTTTACATCCGGGGTGTCGAGGACAAATAGGATGTACGACCTAAGCGTATAAATGATGTTTATGCGCTTAGGTGGTTCAAAAAACAAATATAAAAGAAAGGAGCTTGAAAAAGTGAACTGTAGAGTAATTGCAATCGAAAATCAGAAAGGAGGTACGGGCAAATCTACTACGGCATTGAACCTCGGTGTCGGTCTTAAAATGAAAGGCAAAAAGGTTTTGCTTATTGATGCCGATCCGCAGGGTTCGCTTTCCATCAGTCTCGGAATCAAAAGACCGGACGAGTTAGATGTTTCCCTTGCAACCTTAATGAGTAAGGTAATCGAAAACAAACCGTTTGATGATGACTACGGTATCATTCATTGCAGCGAGGGTATTGACCTGATGCCCTGTAATGTGGAACTGTCCGGAATTGAAAGCTATCTTTTTACGGTAATGAGCCGCGAGTGCATTATGAGAACCTATGTCAATCAGGTTAAAAAGAATTATGATTACATTCTTATTGACTGCACCCCGTCGCTCGGACTCCTGCCGATTAACGCTTTTGTTGCGGCGGACAGTATTATCGTACCGAGCCAGCCGAGAATTTTGTCTACCAAAGGTCTTGACCTGTTATTGCGTACTTATTCGCAGGTAAAGCGCGGTATCAATCCCGACCTTAAAATCGACGGTATCCTCTTTACAATGGTGGACGCACGAACCGTAAATGACAGGTCGGTAATTGAGTCAATGCGTGAGACTTTCGGAATGAAAATCAATGTGTTTGACACCTTTATCCCCGCCTCCGTGCGAGTTACCGAAGCAAATATGGAGGGCAAAAGTATTTTTGCCTATGACGGTAAATGTAAGGTTGCCGACGCATACAAAAATCTGACGAAGGAGGTGCTGGATATTGCCGCGCGTGAAAAAGCTCGATTTAGGGATGACGGCTCTCGATGAGTTGTTTATGAATGACAAGGAACGAGCCGAAAATAAACTCCCGAAAATCTTTGATATCCCACTTTCGGAAATCGACGATTTCCCCGGTCACCCCTACCGCGTTCTTGATGATGAAGATATGCAGAACCTTATGGAAAGTATCAAGGACAGAGGGGTTATCACTCCTGCTATGGTGCGAAAAAAGGACGACGGCAGATATGAAATGATTTCCGGTCATAGGCGTAAACACGCTTCCGAAAGGCTTGGACTTGAAACCTTGCGTTGTGAGGTTGTAGAGGTCAGCCGTGATGAAGCAATCATTTTAATGGTTGACTCTAACAGTCAGCGCTCGGAAATTGCCCCAACAGATAAAGGCAAAGCTTATAAAATGAAGTTGGAAGCAATCAAAAGGCAGGGACAAAGGACGGATTTGACTTCGGACCCAGTGGGACCGAAGTTAGAAAGATCAAATACAGAACTTGCTGAGAAATCCGGTGATAGTACAACGCAAATCAAAAGGTATATCCGCCTTACCTATCTTATTGACGAGCTGCAAGACTTTGTGGATAAAGGTCAGATGAAGATGCGCCCTGCCGTTGAGCTTTCCTATCTTGATGAGGAAACTCAGAGAGATATTGTTGACCGTATAGATGAAACCGAAGCGTTTCCGTCGCACGATCAGGCAATCCGTATCCGCAAGGCGTATGAAGCCGGCGAAATCGACTACGATAAGGTCCGAGACATTATGGCTGAGGAAAAGCCAAATCAGAAACCGAAATTCAAGTTTTCCTTTGACCGGCTGAAACCGTATATTCCAAAGGACTATTCGGACAGCAAGGCTGAGGATTATGTTATAAAAGCGCTTGAGTTCTATCAGAAGTATCTCAAAAAGCAACGGGAGCAGGCAAGGTAATAAAATGTGCGCACAAGGCTGAGAAAGCATAGGTTTTCCCAGTCTTTTTTGTTACCCTGTCCGCTATTTCACTTATATAAGAACCCAAGAAGAAAGGAGGAAAAACAGTATGCAGTTTGATGTGAAAATCCGCAAGGTCATCGAGAACGGCAAGCCCCTCAAGGCTCTTGCTTCTGTCACCGTGGACGGTTCCTTTACTATCCACAATGTCAGAGTAATCAAGACCGAGAACGCGCAGTTCGTTGCGATGCCTTATGCGACCTTCAAGGACGCTGACGGTAAGGATGTCCGCCGTGATATCGTTCACCCCATCAAGTCCGAAGTTCGTAAGAGCTTGGAAGCCGCCGTGTTTACGGCTTACGAACAGAAGCTCGCTGAAAAGGCTGAATAAGCCAAAGCACAGAAAACCCACAAAACAAATCAAAGAAAGAATGAGGTAAAAATTTATGTTCAAGAAGATCAGAAACAAGGTAAACACCGCAATTTCCACCGTCCGCGCCGCTGTCGCCTGCAAGAAGGCCGAGGGCTATGTTGACTCCGGCGTAAAAATTCTTATCGCCGTTGTTATCGGTGCGCTCCTGCTCGGCGGTCTGTATGTGCTCTTTAACACTACCATTATGCCCACTGTGACGACCAAGATCACCGAGCTTTTCTCGTATAACGGTTAATCCGTAATCCACCCGAAATCAAAAAAGAAAGAATGAGGTTAAAAATATGTTCAAGAAAATCAGAAACAAGGTAAACTACGCTATTTCCACCGTTCGTGCCACTGTTGCCTGCAAGAAGGCTGAGGGCTATGTTGACTCCGGCGTAAAAATTCTCATCGCCGTTGTCATCGGAGCGCTCCTGCTCGCAGGTCTGTATGTGCTCTTTAACACCACCATTATGCCTACCGTAACGACCAAGATTCAGGGCTTGTTCAATTACGCAGGCTAAACCAAACGGACGGAGGGGTGTCATAGGCGACACCCCTCCGCCTATTTTCTTGAAAAGGGGCGAATAAATGAAACACTTAATGATACGACCTATTATGCCGCGAATCACACCGGAAATAACGGAAAACCCGCTTATTCTTGTAAACGGGATCGTGCTGCTTGCGCTAACGGTGCTTACAGCCGTTTTTATCAGCCTGTATGCGTCGAATGCATACAAAGGGAATAAGAAAAAGGCGGTGCTTTTCTTTACGGTTATTGCGGCGCTCACAGCCCTTTCGCTGTTCTGTTTTTTTGGATGTGCTGCAACCACTGTCAAGGGCATTATCTTCTGCCTGCTCCTCGCATTCTCCTCTTATGAGGACATTAAAACGAGGGAGTGCGAAAACTATGTCCATTTAATGATTGTGATTGCAGCGTTTATCGGTACGGATATGTCGGCTCTGCCCGGTATGCTTTTGTCGGCTTTGATTATAGGCGGAATTATGCTTATGACAGCCGCCATAACGAAAAGCAGCGTCGGCGGCGCGGATATAAAGCTTTCCGCCGCTTGTGCATTTATGCTCGGCACAGTACAAGGAATAACCGGGCTGATGATAGGGCTGATACTTGCAGTCATTATCAATTCCATAAAGAACAGAAAGAAAAAACACGAGGGATTTCCTTTAATCCCTTACCTTGCCGTCGGGTTTATGACGGCATATTTTATGTAGAAACAGGAGGTTAAAACTTTGAAGAACAGAACAATTATCGGTATCGTTTGTATGATTCTTGCGGTTGCTATGACCTTTGCGATTGCCCCCGTTGTAAACCGACTGACAAGCGACACAACAACAGTTGTGCGGCTGAAACAGGAAGTCGGCAGAGGTACTAAAATCACGGAGGATCAGGTTGAAACCGTAAAGGTCAAAACAGATACTATGCCGCAGGGCGTGTATGTAAAGACCGCCGATGTGGTCGGCAAATATGCGTCCTCCACTCTCTACGCCGGAGATATTCTTACAAAGGCGAAGCTGTCCGGTGATTCCAATAATGCAGATGATGTGCTTGCGACGCTTAACGGCAGCAAGGTAGCCGTCAGCGTAACCATAGACACCTTTGCGGCAGGACTTTCCGGTAAGCTTCAAAACGGAGATATTATCTCGCTTATCGTGGTAGATAAAAATGCGGGAACTTCTGCTATTCCCGGTGAGCTTAAATATATGAAGGTCATCACCACAACTACCGCAGGCGGTATAGACCAGGACTCCGTTGTAAAGAACGAGGACGGCAGCTTTGAAATTCCGAGCACAATTACGGTCCTTTGCAACACCGAACAGGCAAAGCTCCTTGCAAAGTATGAGGCGGACATTACCCTCCAAGCAGCCCTTGTTTACCGCGGAGATAACGAAACTGCTGCTAAGTTTCTTGAAAAGCAGGACGCTTTCTTTGCGGGAGGTGGCGCGAATGAGTAAGATGATTGCCGTTTGCGGCGCACCCGGCAGCGGCAAAACAACCGCCGCGCTTAAAATTGCGGAGGAAATCTACTATGCCAAGAAAGGCTCGGTTATATTCCTCTCGCCCGATCTGAATGTACCCTGTCTTGCGTATATATTCCCGAACTGCAAGGAAGCAGAGCTTTATTCGGTCGGAGTAGCGCTTGACCGCACGGATATTTACCGTGAAGATGTGCTCCGCCAGATGAACCATGTAAAAACAATGGAGAACTTCGGTTTTCTCGGCTACAAAGCCGGTGAAAACAGCTTTTCCTATCCGAAAGCAACCGAGGACAAAATTCTGAATCTCTTTTCACTCTTAAAGGAGCTTGCGGATTATGTTGTGGTCGATTGTGCCGGAAATGCCGATGAGCTTATTTCCTCTATGGCGAAAAGCCATGCGGACAGGCTCATTCAGCTTATTACCCCCGACCTTAAATGTATGGCTTACTATTCCTCCAACGCAGGAATGTTTGAGATGAGTGCAAGTAACCGCATTAAGGTTATGAACATTGCGGACAAGGATCTGTTTCTCCCGATTACGGAGGTCGCAAACCACTTTAAGGGCGTAGATTTTACACTTCCGTTTTCCAAGGCACTGAAACAGCAGACCATTACGGGTACGCTTTCCGAAAGGCTTCCCGACGCAAAGTATAGGAGCGTGGCAGCGGGCATTGCAAAGGCGGTGATCTGATGGCTCAGACAATCGACTTTGTTTCTCTGCTCCATAAGTCGCAGGAGTATATCTCCGAGAACTATGCGGCGGCGCTCTCCGATCGCAGTAAGATTGTGCAGCTCCGATCATATATCGAGAAGTATCTGCACGACAGCGGCTTTGAGGTTGAAGGTATGACCTTTCGTGAGCTTGCAGACAAGCTGTATTCCGAAATGGCGGAATATTCAGTGCTTACGAAATATCTCGGCCGTGATGAGATTGAAGAAATCAATATCAACGGTTGGGACGATATTGCCGTAACCTATACGGACGGTCATATTGAAAAAGCCAAAGAGCACTTCTATAATCCGCAGCACGCTGTAGATGTGGTAAAAAGACTTTTGCACCATTCCGGTATGATTATCGACAATGCAACGCCTATGTCGCAGGGACATCTCCCCGGCAACACCCGTATTACTGCGCTGAAAGAACCGCTTGTGGACGATGACCGGGGTATCAGCGTGTCTATCCGACTGCTTCACCCGTCGAGAGTGGATATGAAAGCGCTTGTGAAGGGCGGCAATGCTACGCAGAAGATGATAGATTTTCTCTGTATGTGTCTGCGCTACGGTATTTCCTTTGTGGTTGCGGGCGCGACATCATCGGGTAAAACAACGCTTCTGAACGCTCTGCTTACTTCCATTCCGGATAATAAGCGTATTTTTACGATAGAGTCCGGCTCACGCGAGCTGTCGCTTGTAAAGGTTAAGGACGGCAAGGTGGTAAACAATGTTGTGCATACACTCTCCCGTCCCTCGGATAACCCTGCATATGACATCACGCAAGAGGACTTGGTGGTAGCGTCTCTCCGTTTTAACCCGGATATCGTGGTAGTCGGAGAAATGCGTGACACCGAAGCGTATTCGGCAGTGGAGGCAAGCCTTACGGGGCATACAGTTGTTTCGACCATTCATGCATCGGCGGCAGACGCGGCGCATATGCGATTAGGCTTGCTTTGCCAGAAACGCTTTCCCATCAACTTTGCGACTTCGCTTATGCAGGCAGGTCAGGCGTTTCCCCTTGTTGTGTACGCACACAAGCTTGAGGACAATTCCCGTAAGATTATGGACATCTCCGAGTGCGTGATTACTCCCTCGGGTGAACGGGAATACCATACTCTTTTCCGCTTTCGTATCACGAAAAACGAATTGAAGCGCGGCAAGTATAAAATCGACGGTTACTTTGAACAGCCGGAGATTATGAGTGAACACCTGAAAGCAAAGCTTTTGCAGTTCGGTGTGCCGCAGAAAACATTGGAACAGTTTTTAGTAAAGGACGGTGATTTCAAATGATTTTTTCATGTTTAAGCTCAGTTCTCATTATTATCGCCGTTGTGTGCCTTTTCGGGCTTACTCCCGAAAGAGTTACCGACGATTTGATGCAGCTTATAACACCAAACGATACTATGCGGGATAAATCCCGTAATCTTCGCGGAAACAAAAAGAAACACCGCCTTTACAGAACGCTTGTGAAGATGAAAACCGCGCTTGCCGTTACGGGTAAATCAAAGCAGTTCACAATTGTCTGCTGCGCGTCGCTTGTTCTTTTTGCGGCGGGCATTATTGTGTCGGTGCTGATAGATAACATTTTCCTTATGCCGGTACTGTCGGTGGCGTTTGCCCTGATTCCGTTTTTCTACACTACGAGTACACTGTCCTACTATGAGAAAAACACCAAGGAAGAACTTGAAACCGCTTTGTCTATTATTACGACCTCGTATGTACGCTCGGACGATATCGTTGCGGCGGTCAGAGAAAATATAAAATATATCAAGCCGCCGCTGCGTGATGTGTTCAAGTCTTTTGAGGGCGACGCAACCGCTATTTCCTCAAATATAAAACACGCACTTTACAAGCTGAAAGATAAAGTGGACAATGAAATATTTTGGGAGTGGTGCGACACGCTCATTCAGTGCCAGGATGACCGAACGCTTAAGGATACGCTTTTGCCTATCGTCGCAAAGCTTACCGATGTGCGCATTGTAAATTCCGAGCTGAAAACAATGCTATCCTCAGCCCGTAACGAATATTGGTTTATGGTGGCGCTGGTGGTCGGCAATGTGCCGCTTCTGTATCTGCTCAACAAGGATTGGTTTCACACACTGCTCTTTACCGCACCGGGTAAAATTGTGTGCGGCATCTGCGGTATGGTCATTTTGATTACGGCTTTGTTTATGATAAAATTCACGAAGCCTATTGAATACAAGAGATAAGGAGGTTTTAGATATGTTACAAGCAATTATCGGGGCGCTGTGCGGCGTCGGGCTGTTCTTTGTGCTTGCGGATGTTTACCGTATTCCGTACCTTAAAACCTCCAAAGCAGTAGAGAGCCTGTCAAAGCAGCAAAAGGAAAAGACTTCTGCCCTTAACATCTGGCTCGGAAACCTTGCGGATTTTCTCGCAAGGCATATGAAGCTCAATGAGTTCAAAAAAGCACAGCTTGAAGCGGATCTGAAAACTGCTCAGATGGATATAACGCCCGAGAAGTTCAAAGCAAACGCTATTGTAAAGGCAATGCTAATCGGCGTGTTTGCTATTCCTATGGCATTTATTCTGCCGCTTCTCTCTCCCGTTGTGCTTTTCCTTGCGGCATTTCTTTACCGCAAAGAAATGAAAGCCGTATCGGTAAAAATCCGATATAAGCGAGAGAAAATCGAGAATGAGCTGCCGCGACTTGTTTTTACCATAGACAAGACCTTAAAGCACAGCCGAGATGTACTCTATATGCTTGAAAGCTATGCAAAAAACGCGGGGCGTGAAATGAAGCACGAGCTTGACATTACAGTGGCGGATATGAAGTCCGGCAACTATGAAGCGGCGATTACAAGGCTTGAAGCGCGCGTCGGTTCGGCTATGATGAGCGATGTCTGCCGTGGACTTATCGGCATTTTAAGGGGCGATGATACCGAGATGTATTGGGCGTCGCTCACTCTTAAATTCAACGATATTCAGCGTCAGCAGCTGAGACTCAGAGCGCAGAAAGTGCCGCGAAAGGTAAAACGTCTTTCTATGTGCCTGCTCATTTGCTTTATGCTTGTGTATGTGGTAGTAATTCTTTCGCAGATTATGGACTCCATCGGCGTCCTTTTCGGATAAAGGAGGGGTTTATGATGAAGAAATTATTGCGCGCAAAACGCGGTGAGGGCTATGTCGATATGTGCGTCGGCGTGGTTGTTTTCGTGATGATCCTTGTTATCGCCGTTAATATATTCAGCTTTATCACCCTGCGTATTGAAATGGATCAGATTGCGGATGACCTTATTGAAGCGGCAACCTATTCCGGCTGCTTTAACAGCGACTTTTGGAGTGCTGACAGCGATATGCTCGATCAGTATTATTACTACGATATTGACTATGGTGCGGACCGGTATTTCAACAGTACCTATCATCGGGTGCAGCTCGGTGAGCGAATGTGGGTTGAAATCTCCAAGCACACCTATATCAAAGGACTTGGGGTGTTCAAGATTCCCGTTACGGTTTCGGTGAAGAAATCGGGATTGTCCGAAAAGTATTGGAAGTAGGTGGAGATATGAAAAGCAAAAGAGCCGAGGGCTATGTTTCCACCTGCGTAATGATCGTCATTATCTGTATGCTGCTCTCCGTCTTTGTTACCTTTGCGGTGGCGGTGAATACTGTAAAAACAGTCAAGCGTAATTCCCGCGTGGTGCTTGACAGCTTTGTAATGCAGAACTCTATTGAGATATACAACTCAATAAAGCAAGGCAACAACAAAACGGACGGAATTGACGCCGCCGAATACCGAGAGGCACTGACGGAGTTTTGCACACTTGAAAAGCGCGGCTACTGCTATTACAATTATGACAGCGACGGAGATCTGAATTATTATATCACTACTCCGTATGTCGGATTTACCGTGGATAAGAAATTGCAGATTTTCACATCGTATACGATATATATCCCGATCCGCTTTGCGGGAATACGGGTATCTACCGTTAGAATCCCGATTACCGTTGAATCAAAGTATAACGAAAAGTTTTAGGAGGTACAGACGAATGAAAAACAAGAAAAAGCTCTGTATTATCGGCGTATCCGCGCTTTGCATCGTGGTTGCCGTTGTCCTCTGTATCACACTGATACCGAAGCATAACGTGGACAAACCGGCTGAAAGCGAAGCTAAGGAAACTTCAAGCGGTACGATTGTCATTGACGAGCCGGAAAAGGATACACAGAGCGACGAAACCAAGAATATAAACGAAGATGACAAGCTTGCCGATGACGGCAAAGGACGGCTCAGCCCGGAGGTTGAAAACGATGATATAAGCAAAAGCGGAAGCATCGGCGAAAAAGCAAAGGACACAAATAAGACCGTGACCGAACAGCCTATCCCGAATGATGAGGGCAAGACCGGCGGCATATCCATCGGCAGCGATGAAGCGGCAGCATATAGCTGCGGAGAGAAAAACCATCATTGCGAAAACGCCGAGTATCACGCTTATATTAAAAACCTTGAGCTTGACGGCTGCCCCTATTGCGGTTCGCATAACTGTGCAAGCTTTTATGTTACAAACGAATGGGGCTATACCGAGTACACGCCTACTAAGTGCCCCGATTACAGCAAGCAAAAGGATAACACCGAGGTATGTCCGCGCTGCGGCAGAGCCTATTGGTCGCAAAGCAATCCCACAGGGTGCTTTTCATTCTTGCAGGATACGGTATGTGAGTGCGGCGAAACGGTTAAGGGCAACACCTGTCATCACCACTGATAATAACGAAATCTACGGGAGTCAGACTTCAAAAGTCCGGCTCCCTGTTTTTATGTAAAGGAGGACTTCGATGAAGAAGAAAACTATTCGGATTCTGTCAATCTTTCTTGCAGTGCTGACCGCCGTTTCTTCTCTTGCCGTTACCGCCTATGCACTTAATTGGGACGGCTCATCGGCCGGCGGCGGAGGTGCGGGAACTTCGGCAGGACCGAACGGCTACGCAATTATGACTACCGACGATAACTGTATGATCGGCTACCGTTTCAGCGTAGTGGATAAGAACGGCGGCACAAAGAACGGCAAGGTCATAGATGTGTACCGCAACACAAGGTACGCAAATCAGGCATTTAATTGGTATAAGTTTACGACCAAGTGGAACAAAAAGCAGTTGAAGGATAATCAGAACAGCGGCTTTTCCACAAGCAAAACAACCGCAAACTGTTACAAGGAAGCAGATATGGGCTTCGCTCAGAGCCTTCCGGTCACAAGCGGAATGAGTGCTTGGCAGAATGACACGCGAAATCTTAATCCCGTGCTTTCAAAGCTCGGTATCGGCGGTATTTCGAGCCTTAAAAACGGCGATAAGGTTCTCGTTGAGCCTATCTATGATGTGCGGCTTGAAAGTGTGTGGCATTCTCTGACCGTTACCGAGATTGCCCTGTACGGCAAGCATATCCTGGGCGCGAACAGTAACGGCGGTGCAAGCAAAACCTCGGCAAGCTGGGGCTTTATTTCCGAGTATACCAACCGTCATTTCCCGAACGCCCTTTACACACCGGACGGTCAGGGATTATGGTCGGGCGTCGGAAAGCTGTCAAAGCGCGCGTCCTTTTACACCATTATCAACGACGGCTACGGCGTAGGTATTGCCTACACCGAAACAAAGCCCGACTTCACACCGACGCTTTCCGTTCGCTGCTGTGAAGCGTGGCCCGGAAATATAAGCGTCCGTAACAACAACCATTACGGTATAAGCTACGGAAGCAGTTTCTCTAATTGGACTTACGGACACGGTTATCCGCAAACCGACAGCTCGGTTTGGTATGCGCTCAATTTCCCGGCTGAAAGTCAGAATTGCTATGTCAAGCAGTCTGTTTGGGTAGTCGGCGGCGGTTCGACCTCCCGTAATGTATGGTCAAACAGTAATACTTGGTATGATGTCAAGCTGAACCCGACAACTATCGGGAACGGTACGGATCATATTACGGTAAAAGCCCGTGCCGATTGGATTGACGGAAACGGTAATGTTCTGAAATACGGTCCCGAAAAGACCTTCTATATTCCCATAAGACCGATTGTAACAAGGGACAGCATTACCGCCTATGGAATTGACGGTGCAGTTCAGGCAACGGCAAATGCTTCGGGAACAAGCGGCGCTATGTATTTCGGGCAAAAGGTGCATTTCACTTATAACTTCGGCGGTAAAAATGAATGGACATCATCGAACAATTTGCGCGGACAGAGCTACCGTTGGAACGGCAGCGCTTGGGACTTGATCTATAAGTCCGGTAACGGCGAAGATGTTTATGTCGATAACGCTAATTTGAGCAAATACAACTCCTATTCCGCAAAGAGTGCGGTAAGGCATTATCTGATTCCGCTGAATGATAACGAGGACGCCAATTCGTATAAGATGAAATTCAATTTCAGAACCTATTGGGCAAGCGATACCGCCCATACGGGAGAATCGACCGATTATTACCTGAATATCGTAAAGCCCGATGTTGCGCTTGAGGATATTCGGCTTGTAAATGAGGACGGCGAATATGTCGATCCGCAAAAGCTTGAGGTTGCCGATGAAATCACCGTTCGGTATGTTTATAAGAACAATACCGATTGCACGGTGTATGTCAAGGGATATATGGACGGCGGCTCTCAGATTCCCGGCACATACGCAATCCCAGCTAACGGCACGATTGAAATTACGGGATATACCTTTACAGTGCCGAACAAACGAACATTTACGATTTGGGGCGGCGTATATCTGGACACCGTGGAACGCGGCAATACAGACTATGAAACCGACCGCTATAACAACGCGTGGCTGCGTGTATGTAAGTCCAATCATCCCGTAAAAATCGTGCCGATTACGCCGAACGCGCCGTACCGTGAAAACACAAGAGTTATTTCGAGCTTTTATATTAAAAATCAGTCCTACGATGATTACACACCAAGCTCTAATCTGAAAGTAAAATTCACGGTTTACGATCAGACAAAAAAGCATCAGGTCTATACGGCAACTAAAAATGTAATTGTGCCTGCAAGGGATAAGAACCTTGTTTCCTTTGATTGGTATGTACCAAATCGTTACGGTAACAACCGCATCTATGTTGATGCTGAGGTTATAGACGATGGTAAGGTATATAACCCTGTTTCGCGACTGAGGACGACAAAGCCAAAGCTCAGCTATACCACACCGGACACAACCTATGAGCGCTCCGCACCGACAGGATTTACAAAGCCTGCTGAGCCGACAGAAACTAAGGCGTATACGACCTGGTGGCAGTATGAATACAAAAACAACGCCTTTGAAAAGGTGTATTACGGTATCGGAATTAACCCCTGGTTGAGAAAAGAAACTTTACCGGCAACGGGAGCTACCGCAACACAAAACGGCAGCAGTTGGACGATGAAATCCGGATACGGATTATCCTTGTATGACTGCAATGTTATGACAAGTGTTTCCGGATATGAGACTCCGTCATACGGCTCGGGATATACCGTTCCGCAGTATTCCTATGCGCTTTTCCCCGAATACAATTATCAAAATGCAGCGGGCAAGATTACGACATTGCAATCCAAAATCATAGGAAACTACAGCTTTTGGATTTTCCCGAATGTAGGCAATGTCGAGAATGTTCATTACACACCTGTATGGTATCCGGACGGAAAATACTCGGTCAAGGTCGTAAAATCGGACGCCTGGACGCCGATGGGTATGCTTAAAAGCGAGGATGTTATAAGCAATATCACATTGTCGGGCAATATGTACGACGATTGGTATGTCGGAAGAAAATAAGGAGGTTTGGAGATGAAAACAGTAATTCTCATCGCCCTTGTGGTATTCATTATCGGCGGTATCGTCTTTATGAATATCCGAGGAAAGAAAAAGAAATAAGCTCTATGGGCGGCATCGGTAAAACGGTGCCGCCCATAGAAAATGAAGGAGGTGAACTGCTTGAAGGAAGAAAAACGAATGGTAGGCAGCTACGAGGTAATTGCCTGTCAGAGAATCGGCGGCGATGAAATTATCGTCGGAGAAGATAAGAGCGCCGCACCGTCTGAAAGGTATCTCTGCTGTTATGTCGAACAAAACGATATCTTTGAACGATATAGCAGCGCACTTGCAAGCGACGGTTATGCCGAGATTTTTGAAATCTACGGTCAGCGCATTGCTTCTGCTGCGAAAGAGGTTATGGAGAAAATCAAAAAGGAAAAAGAATTTATCGGTGACGGCGAGTTGATTTTCACCGCTGACAAATGCGAACCGATAACCGAGGAAGTAAATCTCAACGGAAAGATTGTCGTTATTGACAGCGATGTTTTCAGTCCTGAGTATCAGCTTGCAACCCATCAGATTATGCTCTGCACAGGCGGCTTCGGAGCACAGCCTAATGCCAGAGGGCGAAGCTGCTTTTGCACTTCTCTTTATGACGGACACGATACGAAATTTTACAGGCAGGATATCATAGGAACAATCGCCGCCGAGGATCTGCCCGAATGGGCAAAATCGGGATATGACAAAGCAGTTACGGCACAGAAAAAAGCGGAAAGGAATGAGAGATGATGGATTTGGATATGCGAGCTTTGACCGAAAAGGAGGATAAATATACCTTTTCAAACAGTATGCAGATTTCAATGCAATGCGGTCTTATAGGACATTTGAGAGCCGATATGGACTCGGACGGCAACGGCTTTTTCAGCAGTTGGGAGGATTACCGTAAGGAACTGAAAACCGATGAGTTTAAGGATGAATTTGATAAGGTAATCAATTCACTTCGTGAGGAAGGAGATATTCTTTATAACCGCAAGGCTTTGGCAAAATACTGCTATTCCTCTCCGCAGGCAAAAATGAATAACGAGCAGGATTATTACGGGGTAAGAGTTGATACTGAAAAGTATGCTTATCTTTGCCGTCTCAACCCTAACAAGGGCGAATACAACCTCTATTGCTACTGCTATATAAAGGATTGGCTTGATAAGCATATCCGCAGCGCCGAAAAAGGAATCCGTTTCATTACCCCGGAATATAAAGAAAAATTTCGCATCAGTGACGGCGAGAAGATTCGTATTACCTTTTCTGACGGCGAGGTTAAAGACAGGGTGTGCAGATATATTGACGATAGTCATGTGGAGGTCGGAGATGACCTCTATCATATCTGCGAATTTGCCGAACGGATGGAGCAATGCGGTGCGACATTTATTCCTCTGCGCTCGGATCTGCCCGAAGTCTGCTATTCGATACTGCCGAGCACCGGTGATGTTATTATCATTAAACACGGCGAAAGCGGATATTATCGCTCCGAATATTCTACCGAAGACAAGGCGTTTAATCGTGAATTTGCAAATGACCGAAATGCAAACCTCGGCGTCAGCAAAGCGCAGGTTGAAGCTATGCTTGCAGGTTCGATGTACGGGTGGGATGTGCCTGCCGCTGATCCGAAAAGCTATGATGTGAACGGAACGCTTCTCCGAAACACAAAGGATAGAGGTGACGCACGATGAGTTATCAGGAAAATACAGACCACATTATATGGTCGGACTACTATCTTGATTTAGAGGATTGGCGCGAATCCCTTTTGGAGCTTTATCCGCACTATTCAGAGGATGAACTATATGAGAAAATGTACGACTCCAATGCGGTCAATCTTGATGACGAGCGTTACAATTTGGATATTCAGCTTTCCGCACCGATTTTAGTTATCGGTGATCTCGGGCTTTGGAATGGCAGACGAACCGGATATAAAGAAATAAACAGCGGAAATATTCGTGACTGCTTATATTCAGATACCGATTATACCACTTGGTATGTGGATAAAAACGGAGAGTTTCGTTGTGACGCGATGCATCATGACGGTACAAACCACTATCGCTATCGTGCATACAGGGACGGTGTTACAGACGAACAAATTGAGGACTTGAAAGAAAAGATATATTTCGGCGCGGCGACCGAAAAGGATATCGAGAAAGTCACTCGTAGACTCGGTGATGATATTGGAGAGGTATATGGGTGGACTTTCCCCGAAAAAGCTATGAAAAGAGAGGTATACGCCAGATGAGCAGTGCAGTGAATGTAAATGATGAAACATTTGAAGATGTCACGGTATTCGGCAGACCGATGATTTTTACTTGTCTGAGATGCGACCGCAGCACCCTCCCCAAAGGTATGTATCTTTACGAGGTGCGTCACGACGATGACGGGCGCGGCGATCCCTGCGAAATTTCAGAGCATATCTTGGTTAATCATTGGGGTACGCTCATTTCCAACCGACCGATACGGCTTGAGCAGCCTAATAAGGATTGGAAGCCTTATCGCCTGATAGACGCTGAAACCGATTGGAATTATGAGGGTACGGAAACTTCTCTGAAAGAATATATGGAGAAACACCCGCCTAAAAAGGAAAAAAGCTATGAGAGGTGACGATAATGCCGAGTAAATTTCAAACCACCGTTGCAATGGCAGAATATACGGCGAAAGATATCAGCTCCCGGCCGGAGGTGTTCGCCGAATTTTTGACTACGGCGGCGCACAATTATAAATACGGCTTTCGTGACCAAATGCTTATTTTTGCTCAAAAACCGAATGCCACCGCCTGTGCCGAAATTGAAGTGTGGAATAAACTCGGTCGGTATGTCAATCGCGGTACAAAGGGTATTGCGCTTTTGGTAGACCGCAATGTGCCGTACCGACTGCGCCACGTATTTGACATTGCGGACACCAACAGCTTTCACGGCAACGAAGTAAAGCTCTGGCAGATGAAGCCCGAATATGAGGAAGCCGTCACCGAAGCTTTGGAAAACAGCTTCGGCGAGGTAGATAATAAAACGGGATTTGCCGATGTTCTTCTCGGTATTTCTGAGTTAATCGTATCAGATAATTTCTCGGATTACTGTGAAAAACTGAAAGGCGTAAAACACGGCAGCTTTCTTGAAGAAGTCGATGACCTTAATACGGAGGTGTATTTTAGGGGACTTCTGAAAAACAGCGTTGCATATATGCTGCTTACCCGTTGCGGATATGATGCCGCAGAATATCTCGACGCCGAGGACTTCCGGGATATCTGCAATTTCAATACGGTTGACACGCTGAATATTATCGGCTGTGCAAACCGAGATATTTCGGAAATGGTGCTGCGTGAGGTTGCCGAAACGGTGAGAGCCATAGATCGTGAAAGCAAAACATCAAATCGCACATTTGAAAAACCGACGGAAATCAAAGATAATATAACCGAAAACAAAACACTTGAAGGGAGTATTGAAAATGGAACTGACCTACAGGAAAGAGGGAGACTATCTTCTCCCGAACATTCAGGCGCCGGAAGCTCCGAAGATCGGGAAATATGGGATGCTGCGGCACACATTTCTGCGGCGTTACCGCAAGACGATGTTGTCGGGATTGCAGCTGAACGGAAAACTGAACGAGCACCTCGAACAGATCGACCGTCAGGCGAACGAGATGATGGAAACTCTGATGAGCGAAATGGCGAAATTGCAGGGAGTGAACGAAGAACTCAAAGCGAGCAACCAAATGAAGTGGGTTCAGATGATGAACAACATCAGAGCGTCGGCGGAGGAAACGGTACTGAAGGACATCGTTTACAGCTAAGCGGTCACAATTACAACGGACCGAGCGAAGTCCCGTATTATCATAATGAGGACGAGAAAGCCGAGCTTCTTCGCAACTGTATCGCTCTTAAAGACCACAGAAAAGAAATTGCCACATTTATTGCGGAACACGAGGACCGCAAGGAGTGTGGCAATTTTATTAAGGGCTTCTTTGACAACACCTATGTGGAGCACATCCTGGATAACGGGCAGAGAGTCGGCTACCGCGCCTACGATGACCTTTTAACCATATGGAAAGGCAGTTATCTTTCCCGTGAAAGTGATGCTTTTATCAGTTGGGAGCGTGTTGCGAATAAAATCTATGGGTTAATTCTTACGCACGAATGGTTAAGCCCGGACGAACAGCCACTCCCCACCGTCGGTGAACAGTTCAGGCTTTTTGAGGAAGCAAATGCCGAGAAAGCGAATCAGTTTACTCTGCCGCAGGAAGCCATCGACTATGTACTTCGCGGCGCCGGCAATATTTCACAAGGCAGACTTAGCACCTACGACCAATTCTTAAAGCAGGAAGGAAAAGAGAAAAACATTGCTTTCCTCAAAAACGGATACGGTATCGGTGGCGGTTCCGATGCCATACCCGAAAGCGGTTATTGGGAGTCTCACGACGGAAAGGGCATTAAAATATACAAAGGTATAGATAATGATCAAAAGTCGGTTGTGCTGCCGTGGAATAAGGTCGAAAAGCGAATCGGTGAGCTTATAGAGGCAGACAGATACCTTACTGCCGCCGATAAAGAGGCATATCCGAAATATAAGCGCGAAAAAATGCTGAGAAACGAACGGTATGAGCTTATGCGTGAGTTCCGTTCCATTTATGAAGATTACAACGATTTTGAACGGCAGCTCGGTAATGAGAGTGCCGTTCTTTCTATGTTTGAACTCGGCGATTGCGCGTCGCAGTTTATGAACGGGGAAAAGCGTTGTCATTTTGTAAGCGGAAATCCGTTTGTCCTGCCCACAATGCGAGATGCGCTTCATAAAATTATAGACGCAAAAACGCATTTAACCGAACGGGCTGAAAAAATGCTTGAAGCATTGTCCGGGGACCTGGCAAAGCCGCTTGAACCGTCCTATGACGAATTAAATCCGCCGCCTGAGCCTGAAAAGGAATATCGCTTTTCTCTGGGTGACACGGTGCATATCGGCGCTGATGAATACTCTATTCTCTCCGTTGACGATAAGTCGGTTCTGCTCAATGACAGTAAGTTTCCGCTTCTTTGCGAGGAAATGAAACGAGAGGAATTTGACCGTAAGATTGCCGAAAATCCGATAAACGACAAGTATCTGCAAGTGGTTGAAACAGTCCCCCAAAAGGCTGACGGTCCGCTTGATAACGAGAAAATCAGGATTACTTTGGATTCCGGCAGAGATGCAGTCCATTGGATATATTACAATCCCGACTCGGATGCCGGCGGGCTATATGTCTCGGGGGATCTTGCGTTTTCGGTGTTTGAGGAGCTTATAGAAGAATACGACATCGCAAACCACCCCGAAAATGCCGAGAAGTTCTTTTCCGACCTTGAGGAAATGTCCGATCAATTTCTTGCCGAAATCAACACGCCGTTTTTCCTTGAAGCCGAAGATGATTATGAGTCGGATTACGATTATATAGAATTCACTCCCGAAAACATTTTGAGTATTCACAATGATATTCTGGAATTAAATGCAGAACATCAGGCGGAGCTTTCAAAAACGGCGGCGCAGAAAAGTCAAACACCGGTGTCGGCTTCCGAGCGTGAAGCGGAAGTCCTTGAAAGTGTTCTTAATAAGCTGAATATCGGCGATATTAAGCTCGCGTTTGAGGACGGAGAACTTATTGCAGCGGACGGCAGCAGCAATGTTTGGCGCGGAAAACAGTTCTATGATTTTCTTGTAGAGGACGCAATCAGCTACGATGAGTACGGAAAGCCGAACGAAATAGACGGCGATGTGCTTGCGGATTTCACCGAGCTTTGCGGGCTTCACGGCGTTGAGGTTAAGGACTATAACGCCCCCTCCCCTTGGGACGAATATGAAAAAGCAAAGAAAGAAAATCCCGATGCGGTTGTTATGCAGAAGGTCGGCGATTTCTTTGAAATGTTCGGCGAGGAAGATACAAAAATCGCGCACGAAGTCCTTGATCTGACGCTCACCAAAAGGACCTTTACAAATAAATCCATTACTACGCCTATGTGCGGATTTCCCTTATTCAAAACCGAAGAATACACACAAAAGATTTTGGACGCGGGATACGATGTGGTTGTCGTAACTCACGAACCGGGAGAAAAGCTTGAAATAAGACGAATTGTATCTTCGGCAAAAGAAAAGGCGGAAATATCCCTTGCTCCGCCGCCCGAACAGAAAAAGCAAAGTAAGATTACGCCGAGTATTCTTTATCCCGAAATAAAGAGCGATTACCGCACGAATTTCCGCATTGATAACGATGACATCGGCACCGGCACACCTCTCGACAGGTTCTATAACAATTTTCACGCGATAGGACTTCTCAAAAAGCTGGAGAGCGAACACAGGCTTGCCGATACAAACGAGCAGCGTATTCTATCCAATTATGTCGGTTGGGGCGGTCTGCCTCAGTTTTTTGAAGAAAACAATCCCCATTATGAAGAACTGAAAAGCATACTTCCGGAGGACGATTATGCGTCGGCAAGAGAATCTGCACTGACAGCATTTTACACGCCGCCTGTTGTTATTAAGGCAATATACAAAGCGCTTGGAAATATGAACTTCAAAAGCGGCAATATTCTTGAACCCTCCTGCGGCATCGGTAACTTTATGGGGCTTGTACCCGACAGTATGAGCGATGCAAAATTTTACGGTATTGAGCTTGACAGCATTTCGGGAAGGATTGCACAGCAGTTGTATCAGAAAAACAGCATTGCCGTGCAGGGCTTTGAGAATACCAATCTCCCCGACAGCTTCTTTGATGCCGCAATCGGCAATGTGCCGTTCGGTCAATTCAAAGTGCCGGATAAGCGCTATGATAAGCATAATTTTCTCATTCACGATTATTTCTTTGCCCGTACTCTTGATAAGGTGCGACCGGGCGGTATCATAGCGTTTATTACTTCAAAGGGTACGATGGATAAAGAAAACCCGGCGGTAAGGAAGTATATTGCACAACGGGCTGATTTGCTCGGCGCGATCCGTCTGCCGAACAACACCTTTAAGGACGCAGCGGGAACGGAAGTTACTTCGGATATTATATTCCTACAAAAGCGTGACCGACTCATTGATATTGAACCCGATTGGGTACACCTTAATACCGATGAAAACGGTATTACAATGAACAGCTACTTCGTCGATAATCCGGATATGATTATGGGCGAAATGCGCCTGATTTCCGGTCCGCACGGTCCGACGCCTGCCTGTATTGCCTATGAGGACAGAAGCCTTGCAGAACAACTGTCGGAAGCCGTAGAGAACATTCACGCAGAAGTCACGGAGTATGAGTTTGATGAGCTGACCGACGAGGAAGATGACCTTTCTATTCCTGCCGAACCCGATGTTCGCAACTTTTCATATACGATTGTGGACGGCAAAATCTACTACCGTGAAAACAGTCGTATGAACCCTGTTGAGGTTTCTGTTACAGCCGAAAACCGCATTAAGGGTATGATCGGTATTCGCGACTGCGTTCGCACTCTTATTGAATACCAAACCGAGGATTTTCCCGATTCGTATATTGAGAATGAGCAGAAAAAACTCAACGAACTGTACGACGCATTTTCAAAGAAATACGGGCTGATCAATTCCCGTGCAAACAATTCCGCTTTTAATTCGGATTCCTCCTATTGTCTGCTTTCGTCTCTTGAAATTTTGGACGATGAGGGTAATTTCATCCGTAAAGCGGATATGTTTTCAAAGCGGACGATCAAGCAAAGGGTTACCGTCACAAGCGTAGATACCGCGTCCGAAGCATTGGCACTGTCCCTTGCCGAAAAAACAAAAATAGATATCGAATATATGTGCTCGCTCACGGGAAAGTCGGAAGAAGAAATTGCCGAAGATCTCAAGGGCGTTATTTTTTTGAATCCGAGGTATTCCGAAAGGTCAAGAGAGCTTAAATATTTACCTGCTGACGAATATCTGTCCGGCAACATCCGTGAGAAGCTTAATGAAGCAAAGACGGCGGCAGAAGATGACAGTATCTTTGAAATCAATGTAAAGGCTCTAACCGAGGTTATGCCGAAAGACCTTTCCGCAGGTGAGATATCTGTGCGCTTGGGGGCTACTTGGATACCGCCCGAGGATATTGAAAGGTTTATGTTTGAGCTTTTCGGTACTGCACGGTATATATCTTTTAATATTCATGTGCATTACAGCGAGTATTCGGGTGAATGGAATATTGAGGGCAAGTCCTATGACCGCAACAATGTCAAGGTTTAT
>OIZA01000377.1_pt1 | contig 24455 bp, 19 predicted proteins | sample 1588381 | NCBI WGS metagenome assembly OIZA01 (sample SAMN03283277) | human gut metagenome | biome: human-associated habitat; material: feces | host: Homo sapiens | place: Peru | collected 2012 | reverse complement strand
CCTGCGCAATCTGTGTGATCGGCTGTGTAAAGCTTCTCACATACTGGATAAATGCTTGGATATCACCGATCGTAATGACACCGCGGATTGCCAGCAGTCCACCCGAAAGTGCAACCGCTGCATAACCGAGGTTTCCGACAAACATCATGATCGGCTGCATCATTCCGGATAAAAACTGGGATTTCCATGCTGAATCATAAAGTACACGGTTTGTTTTTTCAAACTCTTCTACCGTTTCTTCTTCCTTATTATATACCTTGATGACCATATGACCGCCGTAAACTTCCTCTACCTGACCATTGATGTGACCAAGATATTCCTGCTGTGTTTTGAAGTATTTCTGGGATTTTTTCACCACAAATGAAATCAGTCCCATGGAAAGCGGCAGGATCACAAATGCGATCAGGGTCATGAGCGGAGAAATACTGAGCATCATGACGAGTACACCGATAATCGTTGCCGTTGAGGTAATGATCTGTGTGATACTCTGGTTTAAGCCCTGCCCTAACGTATCCACATCGTTCGTGATCCGGGATAAAACCTCTCCGTAGGTACGGCTCTCAAAATATTTCATCGGCATCCGGTTGATTTTTTCGGAGATCTCTTTTCGCATCCGGTAACACACCTTCTGCGTAATTCCAGTCATGATCCAGCCCTGGAAAAAGCTGAATACCGCACTGATCGCATACAGTGCCAGCACGAAAACAAGAATCCTTCCGATCTTTGTAAAATCGATGCCTCCGGTTCCTGTGATCTTATTCTGAAGTCCGGTTGCAAGCTCTGTGGTTGCCTTACCGAGCACTTTCGGTCCGATCACGCTGAACACAGTCGATACCGCTGCAAAGATCATAACAAAGAAAATACCAATCTTATAGCGCCCGATATAGGCGATCAGCTTTTTGATGGAGCCTTTAAAATCTTTTGCCTTTTCCGCGGGAACCATTCCTCTGCCGCCCATTGGACCGCGTCTTTGCATTTTTGTATTACGTTCCCTCATTTACGCTTCCTCCTTTCCGTCATCTTCTATTCCGAGTTCTTTTGCCGAAAGCTGTGATTTTGCGATCTGACGGTATACATCACAGGTTTTTAGCAGTTCCTCATGCGTGCCTCTGCCGACAATCCGCCCTTCATCCAGCACCAGGATCTGCTCCGCATGAAGGATCGTACTGATACGCTGTGCAACAATGATCACCGTGCTGTCCTTTACCTTATTGGCAAGCGCTTTGCGGAGTGCCGCATCCGTTTTTAGGTCAAGTGCGGAAAAGCTGTCATCAAATACAAATATCTTCGGATTTTTGGCGATTGCACGCGCAATTGCCAGACGCTGCTTCTGACCGCCGGACACGTTGGTTCCGCCCTGTGCGATCGGACTCTCAAATTTATCACTCTTTTCCTCAATAAATTCCATTGCCTGTGCGATCTGTGCCGCCTCTGCAATTTCCTCATCGGTTGCCTCACTTCTGCCAAACCGCAGATTGCTTGCGATCGTGCCGGAGAACAGCACTCCTTTCTGCGGTACAAAACCGATCTCCTCACGCAGGTCATGCATGGTGATCTTTCGGATATCCTTTCCGTCTAAGAGGATCTCGCCGCCCGTCACATCATAAAGACGCGGGATCAGGTTGACTAACGTTGATTTTCCACAGCCGGTACTTCCGATGATCGCCGTGGTCTGTCCAGGCTTTGCAGTAAAATCAATGTCGCTTAACACATCCTCCTCCGCACCCGGATAACGGAAATTCACATGGGAAAATGTAACTTTTCCGCTGTGTTCTGTCAGTGCTTCCGGCTCTTTTGCGTCCGTGATGGAGGAAGGTGTTTTTAACACCTCATCAATACGGTTTGCTGCAACTCCGGCTCTTGGAAGCATAATGGACATCATGGTAAGCATCAGGAATGCCATAACGATCTGCATCGCGTATGTGATAAACGCGGTCATTGCTCCGACCTGCAGCACGCCTTCCTCAATCTTATGCGCACCTACCCATACGATCAGGATCGTCAGTCCATACATGATAAACATCATGCATGGCATCATAAGCGTCATGACACGGTTTGTAAAGAGCATGGTCTTTGTCAGTTTGGTATTTGCCTCATCAAAGCGTTCCTCTTCCTTTTTCTCCCTGCTGAATGCACGGATTACAGAAATACCGGTTAATATCTCACGGGATACCAGATTCAGTCCGTCAACCAGCTTCTGCATCAGCTTGAACTTCGGAAGTGTGACTGCCATCAGTACCGAAACAAATCCCATAATGACCAGTACCGCAAGACCGATCACCCAGCCCATGCCGGCTCCGGTCTGATAAACTTTGATGATACCTCCGATCCCGAGAATCGGTGCATAGATGACCATACGGAGCATCAACACCGTGACCATCTGGATCTGCTGCACATCATTCGTACTTCTCGTGATCAGTGAAGCTGTGGAAAAATGATCCATTTCTTCATTGGAAAATCCGACAACTTTTTTAAACAGCCCTTCACGGAGATTCATACCGACTCCCGCTGCAACCCTGGATGCAAACAGTCCGACCAGTACCGTCGCAACACCCATGAGAAGTGCCAGTCCGATCATGCGCAGTCCCTCTGCCCACAAATAGGAGGTCTGGATATGATCAACATCCAGTCCCGTGCCTTCATCACACTGGATCGCATATGCCACACCGATCGATCTTATCATCGTATCTCCGACTGCGTTTAAGGATTTTTCCATCTCATCGCGCACCGATAAAATATCCGATTTCTGCATCATACCGCCGTCTAACATATTCTGAAAGAGCGGTCTGACATCCACACAGGTCACTTCGGTCCTGTTCCCGTCATCATCTTCTTTTTCCCGTGTAAAGGTCTTAAGATCAATGCCAAGCATCTGACCGATCTGCTCTACCGGCACATCCTTTAATGTGTCCGCATCAACCTGCATCTGCTTTGCGATAGTCTCCCGAAACGTTGCTTCATCCATCATGGACATCTGGTAATTCATGACTAACGCCATGGAAAGTTCATCATCGAGATCATTTAATGTATCTTTGTCATTCTCGGTACGGATATAGTTGTCTCCGTCCGCTTTGTAGGAATTCTCCCATTCTTTTATCTCGTCTTCCGTCATAAACGTTTCTGCCGCTTCAAATTCCTCTTTGGTCACGGCCTCCGGAAGTACATGTTCCACACCACTGTTCTGGATTCCGATATCAATGATATCCGATGTATACTGCGGCAGTGACAGATCACACCATGCCTGCGCCAGCAAAAGTAACAGAATAATAATAACTGACTTCCAGAACGGAAGAAGGTTTTTAAATATTTTGCTCATACAGACTCCTTTCTCATACTCTCATAATAGATTTACCTGCTGTCTTTCCTTTTCTCCAGTTCGGTCTGAATCCTGGACTGAAATTCATCCATATAGTCTAACAGGCGCTCCACATCCTCTTTTTTCATGTTCTGAAGTGCGATATTGACTACTTCACACATTTCCTGTTCTACCTCATCGGATACCCGCTTTCCATCCGCAGTAAGACGAACAAACGTGTTTCTCCGGTCTCTGGTATCGGTCTCCCGTGTCACCAGTTCCTTCTCCTCCAGCCCCCGAATGGTACGGGACACCGCCGGGACCTGCATACGGAGCTTTCTGGCGATCGTTGAGACACTGATCGCCTCATCCTTGCTCTTACCATCTGCATGTGCGATGCACATCAGCGTTGCGAAATCATTGCGTGAAATCCCATCCGGTAAAAGCGCCGAAAACGGTAACTGGCGAAAATGGTGAAATATATCAAACAACCTGTGATTTACCTCACTCATGATTCACCTCCAGCAAAAAAATGCTTAACAATGTAATTTAATAACATTGTTAAGCATTCTATCATCTGTATTTTTTCCTGTCAACCGATTTTATAACTCTTTATAAATTGTTTAGAATTTGATTCTTTTTTATTCATATCTTAAGGCATCGATCGGATTCATCTTTGCCGTTCTGTTTGCCGGATAATAGCCGAAGAAGATACCAAATGCGGAAGAGAACAGTAATACAGCTATCACGTTCTGTATCGTAACAGTACCCGGGAAACCAATCGCATTTGTGATCACATGACCGAGCAGCATACCAAGCCCCAGTCCTAAAATTCCTCCGATCACGCAGAGCACGATCGCCTCTGTAATAAACTGCAGCCGGATGCTTCCATTAGTTGCGCCAAGTGCTTTTCTCGTACCAATCTCTCTGGTTCGCTCTGTAATGGAAACGATCATAATATTCATGACGCCAATACCACCGACCAGAAGGGAGATTGCTCCAATACCGCCCATAACCAGTTTGATCATGCCAACTTCTTTATTCAACATCTGCGCCTGCTCCTGCATCGTGATCCTTTCGATGCAGAAATTCTCATTTTTCGCGTAATAAGTATCATTCATATAATCCGCAATCTCCTGCGATAACTGAATGGAATCTACGCCATCTTTTCCGTTGATATCAAAGTAACTCATTTCTGTTGCACTGGATACCACGCGATGTACCACCTTTAACGGCACATAAAGTACCGTGGATGTATCATAAGCAGAAGCGGTCATCTGCTGGCTGTCATAGGATTTATATACACCGACGATCGTAAATGTATAGTACTGGTTATTGACCAGAACATCCACTTCTTTTCCGACTGCCGCGTCTGGATTTCCGTTAAACAGATTATTTACAAACTTATCCGAAACCAGTGCTACGTTTGCTCCATCCTGCTGTTCCGTAGAAAGTATTTCCCTGCCGGCAAGGATATCTCCGTCTTCCCAGAAAAACGAAGCGGAATTTGCACCCTGTACCGTAACATTGGCGTAGGATTTTCCGTCTTTGACCACACCATCTCCCAGGCTTGTAGTCAGAGATACATCTTTGATCTTATCTTTGTATTTATCACATACATCACGTACCATATCCTGTGAGATCAGATCCGAAGATTTTGTATCTACATTGTCATCCCAGTTTTTCTGAGAAACATAAAACTCAATCTTGTTGGCACCGATACTGTTCATCTGGTTGGAAATATACTGTGATACACCGTTTCCTGCCATAGTGATCGCGATGATCGCGGCAATACCGATCATAATGCCAAGCATGGTCAGAAACGAGCGCAGCTTATTTGCCTTGATCCCGGCCAGCGCCGCCCCAATATTTTCAAACAGCATATGCACTTCCCTCTCTTTCTCCAATGATCGTACCGTCTTTTAATGTGATGATACGCTGTGTCTCCTCCGCCAGTTCATTGGAGTGTGTGATCAGCACGATCGTGATCCCTTTTTCTTTATGCAGTTTATGAAACAGGTCCATAACCATACGTCCTGTCTTGGAATCCAAAGCTCCTGTCGGTTCATCAGCAAGGATGATCGCCGGATCATTGCCAAGCGCCCGCGCGATCGCAACACGCTGCTTTTGTCCACCGGAAAGTTCATCCGGTGTGTGATCCATACGTTCCCCCATATCGACCAGTTTTAACAGTTCTTTTGCTTTCGCAGTACGCGCTCGCTTTGACATGCCGGCATACATCATGGGAAGCTCTACATTTTTTAAAGCACTTGTACGCGCGATCAGATTGTAAGTCTGAAATACAAAGCCTATTTTCTGATTTCGGATATGGGACACTTCTCTGTCATTTGCCTTACAGATATCTATACCTTCTAAAGTATAGCCTCCGGATGTCGGGCGATCCAAAATCCCTATAATATTCATTAACGTAGATTTTCCGGAACCGGATGCCCCGACGATGGAAACAAATTCTCCGCGTCTTACCTGTAAATTGATTCCGTGCAGGATCTCCAGTTCGTTTTCTTTTCCCACATAAAACTTTTTCACGATTTTTTGCAAATCGATGATTACATCATTTTCCATCTATTTTCCACCTCGATTATTCGTAGATTACATCATCTGTCTCAGTGGCTGACTCTGTTGTCGCATCCGGAATAATCACAGCCATACCTTCTTTTAAATCTTTTCCCTGTACTTCCACATCATAATCCGTCTCAAGTCCGGTAGTTACGTCAATCTCTTTCGTCTCGCCGGTCGCTTCATCTACAAGAGCGGTCACATACTTGCGGTCGCCATCCGTCTGAACACAGCTGGACGGCACGGAAAGTACATTCTTTGCCTCCGCGATCAGAATTGTTGTTTTTGCATTCATACCAAGACGCAGACGTTCATTCTGCTCCTGGAAGGTTGCCTTGATCTCATAATCCGTTGTCACAGTGACTTTTCCGTTGTTGTCAATGCTGCTCTTCGGTACCGGAGATACAAAAGATAAAGTACCAGGCATCTCCAGATCCCCTGTGGTATCTGTCTTGATGATGACTGACATTCCCTCTGAAATATCGCTGATCGTATACTGATCCACTGTTGCATCTACCAGCAGGTTATTTTCATTCTGGATCGTTGCGATCGCATCTCCTTTATAAATATCACCGGTCTCCACATCAAGAGAGGTGATGGTTCCATCGATCGGTGCCACTACAGTACATGCATCTTTCTGCTTCTGTAAGTCATCCAGTGCCTGTGCGGTGTCACCGCTGTTTACACTCTGTGCATCCAGTTTTGCGGAATCCAGTGCGGAATCCTGCTTTGCCACTGTACGGTCATCGGTAACATTTGTATCATACTGCTTATTTACCGCATCGTTATATGCCTTCTGCGTGGACTCCACATATGCCTGTGAACTGTCGAGATCTATTTTTAATCCATCTCTTGCCGCAGCCGCAGCGGTCGCCGTAGTCTGTGCGTCATCATATGCTTTCTGTGCAGCCTCTTTTGTTGCCTGATCTGCATCCGCCGGCACCGCCTCTAAATTTGCTTTCGCCTGATCCGCTGCCGTCTGTGCCTGGTTTGCCGTTGCTATCGCCTGCTGATACTGGCTGTTGACCGCATCCCGCTGACCAATTGCATTATTGCATACTGTCTGTGCATCTGCTACATCCTGTGCACTTCTGGAAGCATTTACATTTTTATCTGCCACTGCATTATTATATTCTGCCTGTGCATCAGAAACCGCCTGACTGGATTTTTTTGCTGCGATGTCCGCGCTTTCCTGTGTGTTTGCCATCTTGGTATCAATACTTGAGCTGTCAAATGTACAGATCACATCACCGGCTTTCACCTGATCGCCAACTTTTACATTGACCTGTGTCACCTCCACACCGGTAATATCCGCCACTACCGATTTCTTATCCACACTGCCGATCGTACCGTTAACACTGACTTCCTTTTTCAAGTCCTTCTTTTCCACGGTAGCCATGTTGTACTGCGGCTCCATTGCTGCCATCGCTGCTTTGGCTTTCGCATTGAAATATGCCACTGCACCAACGATAATGACAAGAACCAGTACCAGAATAACTACTTTCTTCTTTGTTGGTTTGAATACTGCTTTCATTCCCTTTAATCCTCTTTCTTGTTTTGATTTTGTATATATTTCAAATTTTTTAATTTTTATACAAAAATATCCTAAACTATTTTTCTTAAACGCACTTTGGTTATTTCTTAAATTTTTCTTAATATGGAAATTTTTAAAACTTTTTCCTGTGCTGGATAAATGGAACGATCTCCATTTACCAGATAGGCGATCACACAGACGATCACAAAAGGAAGCATGTCCGCCGATCCAAACACTTCAAGACCGATCATAACCGGTGCGATCAGGGTGTTGGTCGCACTGCCGAATACGGCCGCGTAACCGAGTGCCGCACAGATCTCCGGCGGCAATCCAAGGAACCCGCCGAGCACAATTCCAAGCGATGCACCGATTGAAAAAAGCGGTGTGACTTCCCCGCCCTGAAATCCGATGGCAAGCGTGAATATCGTAAATACCAGCTTTAAGATCCAGTCATAAAAATAAATGCTTCCACCTGTGAATCCCGCCTCGATCAGATTTGTACCAAGCCCGCTGTATCTTCCGCCATGCAGCAGCAACAGAAAAACTGCCAGCGGAACGGACATAATGCCGATTCTCCAGAACGGATTTTTGATTTTATCTCCCATGATCTTTTTCATTTTTCCAAGCAAAAAAGAAAAAATGTGACCGGTTAACCCGAATGCAATTCCAAGTACCAGAATGCCGGAAATATTATGTAAACTTGTCAATTCCAATGTATCTGTAAGCGTTACCGTGAATTTTTCCAGTCCAAACATATGCGACGTAAACGCTGCCGTATAGGATGCGATCAGTGCCGGAAGGAGCGCCGCATAATCCATATATCCGGCAACGATCACTTCCATCGCAAAAAATACCGCCGCAAGCGGTGTCTGAAACAGTCCGCCAAATCCTGCCGCCATACCGGTCACAAGCATGATGCGGCTGTTTTCGGGAAGATGCAGTCTTCTTCCTGCCGCATGAGACAGCGTGGCTCCGATCTGTACTGCAACACCTTCCCTTCCGGCACTTCCACCGAACAGATGCGTGATCCATGTGCCGATCATGACAAGCGGAACAAGCGCCAGCGGAATTTCGTCCCGCTTGTGCTGACCAGTCTCAAAGACCAGCGTCATCCCCTTTAAGCTCAGTTCACTAAAATGGTGATACAGCCATATGATCAAAAGTCCTGCAAGCGGCAAAAACGGGATCAGATACCGGTAATGCCCGGCTCTGAAATCTGAAATGGCAAGCAGTCCTCTTCCAAATATCGTATCAATGCCTCCGACTGCCACGCCGACTACAAATGCCAGTAATACATACTTGAGCAGCAGGATCTGTTTTTCCTTTGTTTTATTCACAAAAGCTCCCTTCTTTCATAAAAAATTTGATACCCCAAAATGTTTTTGGGCACTTCCGGTGCAGTTATTTATTGCCAGACCGCTCGCACGGCTGATCTTCCGGAGTATTTTTGTAAAAAAGGAAGGCTGACTGCTTACTCCCTGTATATACTTTTATTGGCGTACATGCTCTTGTCCGCAGCCGCAATGATAGACTCCAATTGTGCATGTGTTCCGGTTGCATATCCGACAGACGCAGAGACTGGGAACTCATATTTTGATTTCTCAGTCTCAAGCAGCCGCTCCCATTTCTCAATGACATGCATGGCAGTTTCTTTATTTCCATTCACTATGTACAAAAGGAACTCATCTCCACCATAACGGATCGCAATATCCTGTTCCCCGGCAGTCTTCCGGATTGTTTCCGCGATCACCGTAATCAGCTGATCCCCACACAGATGTCCCCAGTTATCATTCACATATTTTAACTGATTGACATCCCAATATACTACCGCAATCGCTTTTTCATCCCTGGTATGATCCTTAAGCAGTTCCATCAGTTTTCTCTTATTATATAGCCCTGTCATTCCGTCACGCAGCGCCTTATACTGCATCTGTACCGCATTTTCCATCGATCTGCGGACTACATAATTAACAACGTTGCACAAAAACTGAAAGCATAATACCAGAAAAGAACGTGGCAGTATATAATATAGAAAGAGTGTCTTAAGCGGATCATCATTTACCTTTGTCAGCAAAAAAGTACCATCCTTTACCAGACTCCAATATGAGTCGCAGGTGATGAGTACCATATTGGCGTCACAGATTCCATAATAATATCCAATATAGGTACTCGCGGCTATACAGAAAATCGTCAGGAAAAATGCGTAATATCTGAGCCGCTTTTTATCATACATACTCGCCGCAACAATCGGAAATGTATATATGATGACCATATGATAAGTAAAGGCGGAGCATCCGATCAGCACAATAATGCCAATAGCTGTAATGCTGATATATTTCACCCATTTGTTGTCAAAGCCCATCAGCAGAACTATGATAAAATACAACACGGAAGTCAGACATATCCCCATATATCCGGTTCTTGCAATATCATGATTTATGATAAAAACACCTGTAAAATTTAACAATGCCACAATCGAATATATCACAAAACAGAACAATTCAAAGCGAAATACATAAATATTCTGTATTGCATCATTCTGTCCATATTTAATATCTCCTGCAAACAACCTTCTGAGCGTTACCCTGTCTATTTTCATGAAGCCTCCTGATTATACCTGTAATGCCACCGTATGCATATGTTGATTATAATATTTAAACCTGAATTAATCAATGAGATTCCGTTTATTTTTATATCGCATCCAAACCGGACTTCAAAGTTCCGGCACAAAAGAACCGGCCAGTGTTGTCACAGGGATTGTCGAATGATTTTGCATACGATATAATAGCTTACAGACCACAAAATGAAAAAGGAAAAGAAAAGCATGGCAGATCATATCATAGAAATCAACAATTTAGCCGCCCCGGAACTGGATGTCTATGCAAGACTTTCCGAGGTACAGCTCCTTCGTTATAACGAACCTAAGCCCGGACTTTTTATCGCGGAAAGCCCAAACGTCATAGAGCGGGCACTGGATGCGGGTTATAAACCGCGTTCAATCCTCATTGAGAAAAAGCAAATTGAAGCCGAAGGCAAACATATTTTAAAAAAATGTGGAGATATTCCGGTATACACTGCAAATTCCGAGGTACTGACAAAACTTACCGGCTTTCATCTCACGCGCGGCTTACTCTGTACAATGCAAAGAAAACCGCTTCCTTCTGTGGAAGCGGTAATTCGTGATGCGAAGAGGATCGCTGTTTTGGAGGATGTCGTAAATCCGACGAATATCGGTGCTGTTTTTCGTTCCGCCGCGGCACTCGGGATGGATGCCGTCCTGCTCACTCCGGCATGCAGTGATCCGTTCTACCGCAGAGCCTCCCGCGTCAGCATGGGGACTGTATTTCAGATTCCGTGGACAATGTTTCCAAAAAAATGGGGTACCGTAGATGCGATCACTCTTTTACGCGAGGCAGGATTTCAAACCGCAGCCATGGCACTTTCACATAATACCGTAAATATCAACGATCCGATGCTCCATGCTGCAAAAAAACTGGCGGTCCTTCTCGGCACTGAAGGCGAAGGCTTAAAGGAGGAAACGATCGCCGCCTGCGATCACACGGTCAAAATACCAATGGCGCACGGCGTGGATTCTTTGAATGTTGCAGCTGCAAGCGCGGTTGCATTCTGGGAGCTTACGAAGTAAAAAACTCCTTCAGCCGCCCTTCATTTTCCGCACTCATCCGATACAGTTTTCCACTATAAGATCAGGGCAAAGATCGCGGCAACGATCAGTGCCACGACCGCAAAGGTCGGTATCCCACGTAAGAACGAATCCACATGCTGCTTTGGGTCCTGATAAAGTTCTTTCTCCATCGCAAACGAGAAACGGATGCGCTTTGCATTTCTCCACCACAACAGGTCGATCACCACAAGATCAAACAGATTTAAGATCTCGCCAAACAGGAAAAAGTAAACAAACACCTCTCCCACGCTCCGAAAGCCGACCGTAAACTGTAAGATCAGCCCGATCACGAAAAATAAAACAGCAAAGACCAGGATATTTGCAAGAAGCGTGCGCGGCATGGATACCCGCTCCGGCACCTTTCCTGCCAACTCTTTTTGTGCTCTTACCAGTTCCTGCACTCTGACCGGATAGGAGCGAAATCCTTTTAGATTTTTTTCATCCGAACCGGTTCCTTTATAGCATCCCGCCCAAAACAACAGACAAAATGCGATGATAACGACTGCCAATACCAAATTTCCCATAATTTTTCCCTTCTTATCTCACGTTTTTTCCTTACCCGAATATCATAATAAAAACAGATCGATACGGTGCTTTTCCTATGAATTCATGTTCCAATCTGTATCTTCTTTCTGCGCTCGCCTGCCAGTTATCCGGCTGTCTGTCAGACGAAGAGCTCTCCGTCCTCGCTGCGGATCTGGTCGTGCTAAGCGATATGCTCGCCAATATCGTTGCCCGCAATGCCTACTGCGGCGGCTTGCAGACCGAGCAGGGCGTATAGCCCCGATCCTTTGCTTCTGACAGAGACACCTCGATATCACTGTCCTTTAAATAACGGCAGCCCGCCGCATGATATTTTGTGCCTGTTTTGGTGATATGTACGGTTACATCCGCATTTGTGTCTGAACCTGCCGCAGCACTGTTTTCCACCACCGCACTCTGTGAAGCAGATGCTGCAACATTCGTACCTGCATCTGTATTCTCCTGCACCTGTTTTTCTGTTTCGTTTTCACCTGATCCGGGATCTGTACTGCTGCCCGTCGGCTCTCCTGCCTGCCAGCTCTCAGACGGGGAACAGTTCCAGGTGACCGCACTGCCATCTGACGTTGCTACGATCGTCCCCTGTTCATCGGTACGGAATACCGAAACGCCGCCCGCCCGCAGCTTGTTTAATGTCTCTGCGTTCGGGTGTCCGTATTTGTTTCCCGCGCCGGCACTGATCACTGCGTACTGCGGATGAACCGCCGCAAGCAGTGCGTCACTCGTGGAGGTCTTGCTGCCGTGATGCCCTGTTTTGTACACATCCGCAGAAATATCAATACCGGTTGATAAGATGTCCGCCTCTTCCTGTTCCTCCGCATCCCCTTCAAAATAAAACCGGTTATTTCCATGCTGTAAAAGAATTGCAATGGAATTCCCGTTCGAGTCAACTCCAAGTTTCGTCGGGCCAACGATCGTAAAGGTCGCATTTCCCAGCGTATATGTATTTCCGACAACCGGCGTGGTTTTTGTATACCCGCGGTAATCCATGGCATCAATAACATCCCGGTAGGTTGCGGTGTCTTTTTTATCATCGGTCATAAAGATCGTGCCACAGTCAAATTTCGTGATCACGACATCCAGACCACCGATGTGATCCGCATCCGGGTGTGTCGCGATCACATAATCAAGCGCCGCGACATTCTGGTGCATCAGGTAAGACTGCACCGCCGTACCCTTATCATTATTTCCGGCATCAATGAGCATCGCGTGTCCATTGCAGGTAATGAGTGTCGCGTCACCCTGTCCCACGTCGATATAATGCACTTCCAGGGTAGAATCTAAAGTTTCTGTTTCCGGTTCCGGCGCAGTCTGCGTCCCCTGATTGTGTATCTGCTGATTTGTCTGCTGATTCTGTGCCTCCTGACTCTGCGCCTCCGTATTCTGCGTATTCTGTCTTGCTGCTCCATCCGGCAATGTACCGCAGGATGTAAAAAGGAGCAGGCACAGCATCGAAAACAGGCATATCATTTTTGACTTCTGTATTTTTTTCATGTCAGATCATGCCCTTTTTTCCTGCTTCACACTTACATAAATAATTCCATGGATACCGTCCGGTGCTTTCTTGCGGTCCACCTTAAATTTATTCGAATGACTTTCCAGCATTTTCGTCATATTATTGTAATCATAGTTTCTGGCATCAAATCCAAGAAATTTCTGTTTCAGTGCCTTTCCAACCTCGGACAGATTGATCTTGTCATCCTCAGACGATTTTATAAATTCATAGATATATTGAATGACTTCGTCCTCAGACGGAATACTGAGCTTTGACTCCTCGATCGGCTCCTCTTCAACAAGCGGCTCTTCCTCCTCCGGAATTTCTTTTTCCGCTGCCGGCACCGCTCCGGTATCTTTGGGTGTGATCTCCTGTGTCTCAAGATCCGCATCCTTGTAGATCAGATCGAGGATCTTAAATTCATCACACGCTTTTGCAAGTGCTTCTTTTGTCTTTGCCTCTCCCATGCCGATGACCATCTTGCCGCTCTCTCTCAACCGGCTGTCCAGTCTTGTAAAATCGCTGTCACTGGACACGATGCAGAACACATCAATATCCTGTGTATACAAAAGATCCATCACATCAATCGTCAACGCCTGATCTGCTACGCTTTTTCCATTTGCATAAGTGATCTGGAGCATCGGCATGATCCCCTGCAGCGGCATGACCTTATACCATGGTCTGACGCTCGGCGAACTGATGGAACCATAAAGCCGGAATATCTTTACGTTTCCGTAATGCATCGCCTCCTGCTTGATGTACTCCGCATATTTGTAGGATATGTTGTCCCCATCGATCAATACAGCAACCTGTTTTCCCATATACTATCTCCTTTTATAATTTTTCTGAAATTTCCCCCTTACAAAACGGCAAAATGCGGATGAAAGATGCTCCCCTCCGCTCCTTCATGCGTAAAAAATGGAGCCCTGCACGCAGAACTCCACCGCTTTATGATTTAATGATATTTCAACCCAATTGGAATGTCAATATGAAAAATACCATGTCCTGCCAGATGATCCTATATAATCAAAAATACCCTGAATGGCATCTGTGACATTTATAATATCATTGATCTTAACATGGGCTTCCTGCAAAATTTCCTTTGAAATACGAATCAATTGATTTTCCAATGTATTATGATATAATCAGGTTAATTTCCAAAAGGAGAATTAAGATGGAACACGCGGCCGGAATGCCGTTAAATACATCAGCACCCATTATGACAAGATCACAGGCATATAAAGTTTTAGGCATCCATCCGGATGCGGAAAAGACAGAAATTAAAAAGAAATACCACCTGCTGATGCACCGGGTTCATCCTGACACCGATGCTTTTGATACAGTATGCTACGCATACACCGCGCAGGAGATCAACGAAGCCTACGCCATTCTCTGTAAAAAGGAGACGGCAGATCATGGAGCCCGCTCCCGCAATACAGGATCTGCAAAAGCTGCAAAAAAACAGCCTCCAAAATGGGATGCTCCGATAAATGAACACGCCTATACCGAGCGCAATGTCTACCACTACGCGGAAGATTATGACGGAACCACGATCGGAACTTTTGTCATCGCCACCGGCAAATTTATCTGGAACACGCAAGAAGATTTTCCATTATTCTTAAAAAGCATGTTTGCATGCAGCAAAAAACTGCTGGATCAGGCAGACAGGGAAAAAAAGACTGCCGGCCCGTCTTCTGAAAAACTGGCAATACAGGCAGAACTCACCTATCTTTTAGCCCAGCAGTTTATAGATGCTTCTGAGACTTTAAAAGTGCTTGTAACACCGGAATCATCTGGACATGCAGACATCTTTTTTATTCCGTCCATGCTTGAACTGCTTCCTGCAGCCCCGAAGCTATTCACCGGCATGACACTGTATCCCGTTTCGATCCGCAGGCACCGTCTGTTCTTAAAAACCAGATCCGGACAGGAAGCCGGATACCTGTCTTTTCGCGATGACAGACTTTACTATATCGTCATCCCGCTGCTCGAACAAAAACGGGCACAGGTAAAAATTGAGATCTCACAAAAGCAGGACAGATCCGGTATCCGCAGTACAGATAAATATAAAAATCTGGATTTCTGGCTAAAAATACCGGAGGATTCTGCCGGAACTTTCCCGGAAAGCATCAATTTACAGATTGATGCACTGCTGAAGCGTTATATCAATGCTCCGAACCGGATGTAACTGCTGTCATTACTCTGCTTTTATTTCATATATTTGTCCAACTGATGTGAATATCCGAGTACCTGTTCCAGCATATCTCTTGCCTGCTTGGAACTCGTCTGGTTGCTTCCGGTAATCTCGGAAGCTTCCTCAGCGCTTGCCGCAATCTGATGGCTCGCTGCAGAAAGCTGGCTGATGCTGTCAACGATCGCATTGTTGGATTCCTTTAAATCCTCCATCATGCTGTTGATATTCATCATCTCATCGGTAAGCTCCTGCATATTCTCGTTAATCCTGCCAAAGTCATCCGATGCATTTCCGATCAATGTAGTCTGTTCTTCGGTTACATGCAGCGATTCCTGAATGGAATCTGATGCTTCCGCCGAATAACTGCTCAATTCATCTACAATTGCCGTAATACTTTCGGTAGACTGTTTTGTCTGTTCCGCAAGCTGTCTGATCTGCTCTGCAACAACCGCAAAACCTTTGCCGGCCTCTCCTGCCCGTGCAGCTTCAATGGATGCATTCAGTGCAAGCAGATTGGTCTGACTTGAGATTTCAAGGATCATATCCGTGATCGCTTTTACATCTTCTGTTTTTTTCTGCAATTTTTCCATAGAGGAAACGACTTTTGAGTTCGTATCTGCAATATGACCGGAATGTTCGCTCAGTTCATCCATGGTTTTTAAGCTTTCTTTCACAGTTTCCATGGATTCGGTTGCCTTACCCGCGGCATTTTTGGTTCTGGCCGCAGCATCTTTGATGGATTCCTGGATATTCTGTGTCATAACCGTCTGATTCTGTATATTATCGGAGGTGCTCTGTGTTCCACAGGTAATCTCTCCGACGATTTTATTGATATTCTGTGCTGAGTCATAGAGCTGTTCTATCATGACATCCGTTTCTACGGTTTTGTCCTGCACACCCTTTGCGATTGCCAGAACATCTTCCATGATAATGCCCTGGATCTGCTGCTCATCCTCCATCGAATGCATTGCATCGTGATTAAATCTCCATGAAATCCTGGTTGCCTGTGTGATACTGATAAGGGCTGTAAGCATAGTCAGATAAACGATCACTTCCTGGTTCATACTGTTCGATGTTATCACAAAGCCCACGCCTACCATAAAGAGCCGCACGGTACACACAATACCACATATAATGCTCACAAGGTTCATCTGCCTGCGATTGTTATACATCAGTGTTGCAATAAAGATCGGAAGTACCAAAAATACCGTGCTGTCATTCTCATTCAGAAAAATAGTACATGTATATGCAACACCAAACTGTATGACAAATACATGATTTAATGTAAGACTTCCCGGATTGCGGAAGTACAGTACAAAAGAAATGATTTCCCCGATTAAGATCCACGCAATAGTAATACCGACTGCTGCCTGCCGGTCTCCCGTCACTCCAAGATATCCAAGATTAAGCAGCATACCAAATTCGAGAAGCAACTGCATCCATAATACGATGGTATTTGCAAGTTTAAATCTCGGTTCCTTTTCCCGGTAGATACGGGAGTTGATCTTTTCACGCAGCTGTTCAACTCTTTGTTCACTTGAACTATTCGGTTCATTCATAAGTCTGTCCCTCTTTCATTCTACTCTTTTACATGTTTCCTTTCTATTTTACACCCGCCTTTGAAAAAATACAATTTTTTAGGATAAATACGGCAAAATTTCAAATTTTTCCCTATTTTGGGTGCTTAATTTGTGTGTTTATACATGTGATCTACCGCAAAAGTCATAATTACGCTCTTTATCACATTAACGTAACGAGATCTTCCCTATAGAGCAAAAAAATAAACCGGCTCATGGCCGGTTTATCTCAGGCAGTGCTTTTGCAAGAACTTCTTTCCTGCGTATTTTACGTTTGATTATTCTTTTGATTACTATTGAATCCCAGATTCGCTGAAACGCCTATTTTATCAGCATTTTAGAAAGCAGATAGCGGGAATCGAACCCGTCTCTCCAGCTTGGGAAGCTAGCATTCTACCGATGAACTATATCTGCACTTGTTTCATTATATACATTTTTCCTGAAAAAAGCAATGCCCTTTCTAATTTTCTTTCTCAAAATCACAGAGGGAATCGCCACTCTCCGAGCGGAATACATATGCTTTTCGCTCTCCGTTCAGTTCTACGGAAAAGCTGCCCTCCATATCAAGAAATGAATGCATATGCGCTATATCAAAAAGCAGATCTACCATATCATCAATAAACGCCTTTGCATCATTTTCACTGCTGCACTCGTCTTCCTCGATCTCCTCGTCTGCATACAGCCGCAGCACAAAATCATCCAGATCGTTTTCATTCGTGATCTGCGCTCTTCCGAGATACGGGTTTTTGTGATTTGTTATGATATCATTAACAAATGAAGTACAGGACTGTATTCTGGACTGGGAAACATCCTCAGACTCCAGATATATTTTATAACTGATCTTTAATGCTGCCATCGTTTTTTCCTCTTTTTCTTTTTGCAATTTATTTCCTATTATACTGACGTTTCCGGCAAATGGCAAGCTGTAATTTCATGAATGCGCCGCAGCACACTTTCTGTTTCTCCAGGCTTCGTACAGAGCACCCGCACTGCCACATAAACTGCTGCATCACTTGCCTTCTTCTGCCTGAAATAATCTTCTGCCTCCGCTGCCTGCCCGCCTTTGCGTATCTGTTCAACTGCCATATTAAGTGCACGGAATTCCTCCATCAGCACAGGAAACGGCAGTCCTTTGTCCAGAATACAGCCGCATGCCCCGGTGTCCAATGCTGACATACTGTCTGCCACACCACTTCCTTTCGCATCCGTGGCGGCAAGCTCCCGTTCGCAGGTTGCGATCACCTGCATACAAAGCTTCAGTTCTCCGGTGATATCGGAGGCCTCCATCAAAACATCCGGCCGCTTTTTTAAGCGCTCCAGGAAGTATGTTTTTGCACCTGTCACATCTTTTTTCGCAAAAAATCCGGCCAGCTGCTCTTTCATTTCCCGCGTTTCCGCCTTCTCCCCGATCATCCCGACCTGACATTCGTAAACAGAGAGTTTATTTACCCGCACCCACACGAGCAGCAGGAGCTCCGAAATAAACCCAAACACACGCCGGTGATAATCATCATAGGAATCAATGTCAACGCGTTTTTCCATCTCGGCAAAAATAGAAAAAAGCCACCCCGCATATGCATCATATATTTTTTTGCTGCAGATCATGATATTTCCAAAATAGGTTTCCTCTCCATGCACAAGCTGTTCAAAATATGGATAATATTCCGGATACATTTCCCGGATGACCTCCCCGGCTGTATCCAGATTTTCAATATGATGCGTCGCCCGGTATCCCTCATAATACGGATAACGCAGTTTTACCCGTTTCGTCGTGATCATATCCACCTTCGGTAAGATCTGTTCGAGTTCCCCTCTGGTAAAAACCTTTCCTTTTTCATTGATCAGATAACGGCGGTAATGACATACGCCGACATAATCCACATCCGTCACATTTTTCCATACCCAGTAAAGCCCGGTCAGTTCGCTGTAGTAACAGTTTTTTGCTGAAATATTATCTCCGGTATCGTCTCCGGTATATCCAAGATCCTCATGCACTGCCCGTCCCACCTGTAACGGCACATACATTGGATCTGCCGGCACATCAAACTTTTTATGTGTCATAGTATAAATACGGATCGTCATTTTACCCATCCCTCCATCCGTTTCTGTTTCCAGTATAAAATCTGAACGCTTTTCTGTAAAGCAAAAACAGACTTTTTAAGATTCTGCTCTTAAAAAGCCTGTCATTTTATTCATGCTTATTCAGCATCTTTGCTGTGTTTTACACATTCGAAATGCTTTTATGCTTTTGCACTGTCCTTTTTAAAAACACTCTTTGAGAGGAAAAGGATCAGGCATGCTGCTGCTGCGATCAGACCGATCGGATATGCGATCGCAGTTCCAAGGTTCAGGCATTCCGGTGCATAGAAGAAATATGTTACGGAAACTGCCGTCATAAAGGTAGCCGGAAGTGCAGTAACCCAGAACAGCTTCTTATTCTTGTACAGATACATGGATGCTGTCCACAGAGCGATCATTGCAAGTGTCTGGTTTGACCAGCTGAAGTATCTCCATACAACCTGATAATCCAACTGGCTGATCAATGCGCCTGCTGCCAGTAACGGTACACAGATTGCAAGACGTTTGCTGTAGGACTTCTGCTCGATCTTGAACCAGTCAGCGATAACAAGTCTTGCGGAACGGAAAGATGTATCACCGGAAGTGATCGGGCATGCGATAACACCGATCATTGCAAGGACGATACCAACACCGCCCATTGTCTTTGTGCAGACATCATATACAGTACCAGCCTGACCTGCATCGGTAAGCATCTGGGTAAGGCCTGTGGTAAGACCGCCTGTTCTCTCATATACAGCACATCCTGCTGCTGCCCAGATCAAAGCGATGATACCTTCACTTACCATTGCGCCGTAGAAAACGAAATGTGACTGTTTTTCACTCTTACAGCAGCGAGCCATAAGCGGTGACTGTGTTGCATGGAATCCGGAAATAGCGCCACATGCCACGCTGACGAACATTACAGGCCAGATCGGTGTTTTTGACGGATGCAGATTCTGTAATGTGATCTCCGGAATCGTATAACCGTGTGTAAAGATACCTACGCCTACACCAATCGCCATGATGATCAGGCAAATACCAAAAATCGGGTAAATCTTACCGATGATCTTATCGATCGGCACAAATGTTGCAATAAAGTAGTAGATCAATACAACTGCCAGCCAGAAGTAGGAATTGGTCAGTAAACCGGAACCACCATTCTTGCCGATCAGCATAGAGATCAGGGATGCAGGTCCAACTGCGAATACGGTACCTACCATAACAAGCAGGATAACACTGAATACACGCATAACCTGTTTCATAAAGTTACCAAGATACATACCGGTCAATTCAGAAACGGAAGTTCCGTCATGACGCATACTGATGAATCCGACACTGAAATCGTGTACTGCACCGGCCAGGATCGTACCAAATGTGATCCAGAGGAAAACGGCTGGTCCCCACTGGGCACCTGCGAGTGCACCATAGATCGGTCCAAGACCTGCGATGTTCAAAAGCTGTACCAGAAACAGTTTCCATTTCGGCATAACGACGAAATCTACACCATCATTGATACGAACTGCCGGGGTCTCACGATCATCCGGACCATAAATATGCTCGATCACTTTACCGTAAGTGAAGTAACCGGCGATTAAAATTGCAAGACATACAAAAAAACTTACCATAACAAAACGCCTCCTTACGTCTCTTCTTAAGTATGGTTATATTATACAACATTTTCCGGTTTTTTCTACACCTTTTGTATATATTGCATATTTTTGCGTATGAAATGTCATTTTCGCTGTATGATGTGAACACATTTTGTGCCAGATGTTTTTTCTTATTATCTTAAATGTCAAACAGTTGTTTTAAGTGTCTGATCTGGCTTCTGCTGACCGGAAGAAGCTGATCCGGGCAGTGCCGCAAACGCACCTCATACCCGCTGTTTATATTCGGAACCAATTCCTCGATATACTCAAGATTTACCAGATAACTCTTATGAATCCGGAAGAAGTTCTTTTTCTCCAGCTTCTCGGTCAGCGCGGCCATCGTATAATTTTCCGTATAGACCGTATCTGCCGTATGGATCAGTGAATTGCGCTGATTGTACTCGATGTAGATAATATCACGGTAATCAATAAGCCTGATCTTGTCCCCGGCATTCACGGCAAGCTTGTCGAGCTCCTCGTATTTTCCACTTTCCCGTTCTTCCGAAAAATACCCCTGCTCTTCCAGACGTTGCAGCGTTTTCTTAATGCGATCCAGATCATATGGCTTTAAAATATAGTCCACCGCCCCAAGCTCAAATGCCTTGACTGCGTACTCCTGATAGGCAGTCACAAATACAATTGCCGCCTTTTTCTGTTGCTCCCTGATTGCCGATGCCAGTACGGTTCCGCTTACATCCCCCAGATTGATGTCCAGAAAAATGGCCTGAAACTCATGGTTTTTTACCAGTTCATCCGCAGTTTTCACTCCGTCTGCCTCAAAAAATTCCGCCTCCGGTAAAACCTGCGACAGCAGATATTTCAGTTCACTTCTTGCCGGTCTCTCATCATCTATAATCGCTATGTTCATTTTTCTAATCCTTCCTTAATCTTATGTCTTTCCTGTTATGCTCTGATTCATTTACGGTTTCTGCACCTTAAAAAAATGCATGGTAACCCGTGTCCCATTTTCCCCGGTATCGATCTTTAACCCGCTGTTTTCTCCATATATGCTGCGCATTCTGGAATCCACATTCTGCAGACCGTATTTTCCCTCTTTTTTCCCCTGCTTAAAGTTTTCAAGGGCCTGATGGCCAAGTCCCGGTCCGTTATCTGTTACAACGATGGAATACCCGGCTTTCTCCCAGGAACCGGTGATCGTGACAATTCCATGCTCCCGCTTCATCGCTCCGTGCTTAACGGCATTTTCCACGATCGGCTGTAAGATTAACGTCGGCACCAGTACCTCTCTTTTCCTGCCGTCCTTATCCTGATCCGGCTCCATATCGATCTTTACCGTGAGCCGATCTTCAAATCTTGCTTCTTCCAGCTCCAGATACGCCCTTACATGCTCCAGTTCCTTGTCAAGCGGAATCATGTAGGCATCCGTTGCCTCTAAGGTATTCCGAAAATACACGCTGAGCGCCAGAAGCAGTTCTCTCGCACGCTCCGGTTTTTCGCGGCAGAAAAATGAGATCGTATTTAAAGAATTAAACAGAAAATGCGGATTGATCTGGGACTGCAGCGCCTGATATTCCGCACGCTGCCGCAGTTTTTTTTGTTTTTCAACCTGCGCAAGTTCATAGTTCGTGGAAAAGAATTTTGCAAATCCGGAGAGGAAATCCATCTCCGCCTGAATCGACAGAACCTGCCTCGGCAGAAATATGACCAGATATGCCCAGATAACTTTTCCCTGCGTAAGCGGTGCCCCGAATGCAATATAGCGTTTCAGATAGCGGTAATTGGCATCCTCGCGGTCTACCACCCGGCTGAACCCGACACCCTCATTCAGTTCGCGCAGTTCCTCAAAAAGTGCCGGCGGAATTACCAGTTTTGTATCGTTTAATACCGTTTTTCCGTCCCGCTCCAGAAAAAGTACACCGCTGCAGTTCGCATATTTCTGAATGATCTCCGCCATTGCATTATAATCCTCTCTGGTACGTGCTGTTTTCTGGATATAGGGAATACATTCATCCGCGATCGTAAGTGCCAGACGTATCTTGTTTGCCGCCAGCAGATCCTGACTGGTAAACACCTCATCAAACACACTGAAAAACAGGATCATTCCAAGTGAATTCACAAGTGTCATTGGTACTGCGATCACCCTGACCAGCGCAAGTGCATCCGAAAACGGCCGTGCGATCGCAAGAATAAAGCCCATCTGGGAACACTCTGCAAAGGCTGTGATCAAAAACAGTGACAACGGTGTCTGTTTTCTGTCACGGCGCCTGAATATGAGCCACATAAAGGAACCAAGCAGTCCTTCAAAAAGCGTCGACATTGCACACGCAAGCGATGTAAAGCCGGTCGGGTCATAAATAAAACGATGAATTGCCCCGATCGCTGCGGCTCCCATACCGACCATCGGCCCTCCGAGCAGTCCGGCTGCAAGTGCTCCGAGCACTCTGGTATTTTGAATTGCTCCGTTCACCTTCACGCCGGTGCAGGTGGAAAAAATACAAAATCCCCCGAAGATCACCACCAGAATAAGCTGATCCATGGTGCGGTACGCATGTTCCTCCGCCATAACCTGCTTTACAAATGTAATTTTGGTAAGTAAGGTTGCGATCAAAACCAGCAGACTGATATTGATGATCAGACTGGAATACAGACTGTACATGACACTATCCCCTCGTATCTTCCTTCTAATCTCAGATGAAACAAATTCTCTGTTTCATTCAAAAGATTTCTCTGTTATAATTATGCTATGTATTTTATCATTTTCGACCGAAAAGGACAAATCCTTTTATACAGACCGGAGATTTTGTCATGTTAGAAAAGAACAATTTTGAAAATATAAGATTTCACAATGATTATCCGATCAATCTCACTTCGACCTGCCTTCTGGAAACGTTCCCGGAACACTGGCACAATTACGCTGAGTTGATCATTTCCCTGCAGGAAGGAATAAGATACAGCATCAATAACACGGTATTTACCTTAAATACGCATGATATTCTGCTGATCCATCCCGGTGAACTGCACTCGCTTGTATACAATCCGCCCGGAACTCCGTCGTATCTGCTGATCCAGTTTGACTATTCTCTGCTCTTATATATGACGGAGTTTAAAAAACATCAATACTGGCTGCAGAAGTTCCGCTATTTTCCAAACGGAGAGAATCCGGTGCTCACAGATACTATTTTAAGCTGTGCCGATTCCATGTTTGCGACAGATGCCTCGGATCTTGCTTTTAAGGACACCCGGATCTGCTGTAAATTGTATGAAATGTTTATCGCGATCGGTGAGTATGTCACATCGGAACAGTTCATCCATTTTCTGGATCAGGACTCCCACTCTGCGACAAAAACCAGCACTGCAAAAGGAACACATCAGTCTGAGATCACCCAGAAAATGATCGGCGTCTGCTCTTATCTCTCACAGAACTGTACCGAAAACATCTCTCTGGATGATGCCGCAGATTATGCCGGTTTCAGCCGCTATCATTTTTCCAGGCTGTTCAAGGAATTTACCGGACTGTCCTATGTGGAATTTATCACAAAAGAACGTTTAAACCGTGCCTGCGAGCTGCTTGCCAATGCCACACTGTCCATCACAGACGTTGCACTGATGTCCGGATTTGCAAGCATCTCCACATTCAACCGCTGTTTCCTAAAATACCGCAGGGACACGCCAAGCTCCTTCCGCGCAAAATATTTACAGGACAGAGGCTAGATCCTGACATCTGATCCACTGCGGAACAGAGTGTGCTTCGCATACTTCCGCGCGCGAGCGGATAGCGCAGCCATAACTTCATCTCCATGCGCTGCGCATCCTCGCAGGCTTGCTTTCACTCTACCTCTTGGGCGAAGAGATTTATCTGGCTGTTTCTCGGTACACATTTGTGCGTTTTA
>OIZA01000371.1_pt1 | contig 24816 bp, 17 predicted proteins | sample 1588381 | NCBI WGS metagenome assembly OIZA01 (sample SAMN03283277) | human gut metagenome | biome: human-associated habitat; material: feces | host: Homo sapiens | place: Peru | collected 2012 | reverse complement strand
GAAGGCTTTGCAGGATGGAAATAGTGCGTTTATTGATGGCAACTGGAATGCATATTCTGATCAATGGGAGATTTTATTTAGAAAACCAAGATTATCACAGGAATTTCTGGAGGAGAAAATAAAAGAATGGTCAAATTCTATTGATGATATTGTTGCAGATGATGACGAAAGTGATAGGGAAAAACCATGGAATAGAATGCAGCATTTTAATAAAAATGATGTAGATGGGAAGATACATATTACATTATCAAATGGAATATATGTGGACAATACGAATTTGAAAGCATCTATGCAGAACAGAATCCGCAGAATGGCTGCAATCAGTAATCCGATTTTCTATAAAAATCAGGCAATAGGAACATCAAATTATAATACTCCAAGATGGATTTATCTAGGAAAAGACCATCTTAGCGGATATATACAGATACCAAGAGGACTGCGGGATGAATTTCTGAAAATGGCAAGGCAGGCAGATATTGATTATGAAATTGAAGATGAGCGTCAGCATGGAAGAAATATTAATGTGGATTTTATAGGTGAACTGCGTCCTGAACAGAATCGGGCATTAAAAGAGCTGATGAAATACGATAACGGAATACTTCATGCTGCAACTGCATTTGGTAAAACTGTGGTTAGCAGTGCGATAATTGCACAAAAGAAAGTGAATACATTGATTATATTGGAATCATCAGCATTGATAGAGCAGTGGAAAGAGGCATTTGGGAAATTCTTAAATATTAATGAGGAACTTCCAACCTATGAAACTAAGACAGGGAGAGTACGGAAAAGAAAAAGTCTGATTGGAACATTGCAGGGAGCACATGATTCAATGACTGGAATTATAGATATTGCTATGGCAGGTTCATTGTGCAAAAAGGGAGAGTATCATAATCTGCTGAATGAATACGGACTAGTGCTGGTTGATGAGTGTCATCATTCTGCTTCTGAAACAATAGCCAATGTTTTAAAAGAAGTGAAAGCAAAGTATGTATATGGTGTGACAGCAACTCCGAAAAGAGGAGATGGACTGGAAAAAATCAATTATATGCTAATTGGTCCTATAAGGTATAGCTATACGGCAAAAGAAAAAGCTAAGGAGCAGGGGATACAGCATTTTGTTTATCCACGATTTACCAGGACTGTACCGCTAAGAGGTGTGATAACAGGAAAGATGCATCCTAATGAAGCATATGAGATTATTCATAATAATGATGTGAGGGATGAGCAGATTATTGGGGATGTGAAGAACTGCGTATCAGCAGGTCGTACTCCAGTTGTTTTGTCACGATACAAAGATCATTCGGAAAAATTGTACGAGCGTTTAAAAAGCTATGCTGATTATGTGTTTCTTATGACTGGTAATAATTCTAAAAAGGAACATAGGAAAATTCTTGAGCAGATGCGTCAGGTTAATAATGATGAGTCTATGATATTAGTAGCAACAGGTCCATTGGTAGGAGAAGGCTTTGATTTTCCAAGACTGGATACACTTTTTATGGCAACACCTGTATCATTCCGTGGTGTAGTTGAACAGTATGCAGGACGATTGAATCGTGATTATGTAGGTAAAGAAAATGTGATAATATATGATTATGTTGATAATCATATCCCAATGTTTGATAATATGTATATGAAGCGGCTGAAGGCATATAAACAGATTGGCTACGAGATTGCCGATGGCTTGAAGGCTGATAAACAAACAGTTAATGCAATATATGAAGGGGATAATTATAGAGAAGCTTTCCATAAAGATTTGTTGGATGCAGATAAAAATATAATTATTTCAAGCCCTGCAATCAGCGGACAAAAAGTTTATGAGTTAATAAATATGCTAAAGGAAAAACAGATGGCAGGAGTTCAGGTTACAATAGTTACATGGTCTCCGGATTCTTATGGATATGGTGATGCCGCATATTGGATGCAATTACATGAAGAGATGCGTAAAGCTGGTTTTTATATTAAAACAGTTGAAGAATACTGTGACCGGTTTACTGTTATTGATCAGGAAGTTGTATGGTATGGAAATATTAATCTGCTGGCGAAGAATAAAATTGATGACAGTATTATGAGAGTCATGAGTAAAGAGATAGCAGGTGAATTGATGGAGATCACATTTGGCGATAATGATAGAGAAGGAAGGTGTAATGTAAATGACTGAACAAGAATTTAAAGAAATATTACATAAAGAGGAAACGGATACAGTTGAATTTAAGTCTTGGGTTAATGCAAGAAATATGAAAGAAATTATATCGCTTGCGGTTGATGAATTGATAGCATTTGCAAATAGCAAGGGCGGAACTGTTTATTTTGGAGTAGAAGATAATCCGGTTGTGGTTACAGGATGTGATAGAAACTATGATGGGCAACGAATTATAGAGGGGATTTATGATAGAACCGTTCCACCACTATTCACCGAAATATCAGATTTCGAGTATGAGGGAAAGCTTGTTATTGCAATAACAGTTAAAGCAGATGGAAAGACATATACAACTACGGATGGTAGATGTCTGAAACGATTGGGGAGAAATTCAAAGCCGGTATATCCTGATGAATTAAGTGCTGTATATTCTTCTGTTCAGAATCCGGATTTTTCAGGAAGAATTATTGGAGAGAGTATTCTGGATGATGTAAATAAACTGGAAGTGTACAGCTTAAAGGAAAAGCTGAGAGTCAGAGATTCTAAATCTACATTGCCGGATTTGGAGGATATTGAGTTTTTAAGAGATTTACAACTTGTGAAATATGATGGAGATGTAGAAAGACTGACGATTGCTGGGTTACTGTTCGTTGGAAAAGAAGCATCTATTCAAAGACTGTTGCCGCAGGCGGAAGTTATATACTTACATTATTCAGCCGATAATTTGGAGGAATATGATGCAAGGCTAGATTTGAAGTTGCCGTTGATAAGCGTTATAGACAAGTTGACAGAGCGGGTACAGGCATATAGTAAGATAGAGAATATTCAGGTAGGATTATTCAGACTCGAAGTTGAGGATTTTCCTGAAAGGGTATTTCAGGAAGCATTGCTTAATGCGTTGTCTCATAGAGATTACCAGAGTAATGCTGCGGTTTATGTAAAACAATACCCAGATCGAATAGTTATTGAAAATCCAGGCGGATTCCTTGATGGAATTACAGAGGATAATATTATAACTCATCCATCGATTCCTAGAAATAAACTAATAGCGGAGACACTTCAAAATTTGAAGTATGTCCAGAGGACAGGTCAGGGAGTAGATATTATTTATAAGGACATGGTTTCAATGGGCAAGCCATATCCAAGATATAGATCATTTAATGATGCAGTTTCGCTTACAATATTTAGTGCAATAGATAATACTGAATTTGTTAAGTTTATTACAGAAGTACAAGATAAAAATAGTAAAATTATGTCTTTGGCTGAGATGATGATATTAAGAGATCTTTTAGATAACAGAAAGGAACAGTTATCAGAGTTGTCGAGGAAAGTCCAAAAATCTCTGGATGAAACGAAAAAATCATGTAATGAACTGATTAATAGTGGATTAATAGAGATTGTTGGAAAGGAATACATGCTGACAGCTAAGGTTTACGAAGCATTAAAGTCGGATGTGGAATATACAAGAGATAAAACAGTCCAGTATATCAAGGCTAAAAATATGATTTTAGAGTATTTACAAACGAATGACCAGATAACATCTGCTAAAATACAGGAAATGTGTGGATTTACTAAACAACAAGCAAGAAGTGTTATTGATAAGATGAGAAGTGAGAAATTGATTAACTTAAAGGGCAAAGGACCGGCGGCTAGATATGTTATATTTGATGGATTGAGTGATAATTGAGTTTTGGGTAAAATAAAACTCAATAGAAAACTCAATTACTTTTAATGGCAAGTGCTGGAGTAATAAATACGCTGAAAAAATGATTGAGTGTAGCCTTTTTAAAAACTCAATTAAAACTCGTTATAAAACACAGATGTATGAACAGAGACAATGATGATTATTTATTAACTTAAACTTCCCATACCAATAAGCAATACCAACAGAGTCGAACAAAAGCAAAAAATGTTGGAGGATTGCGGGAGAACGCTAAATTGCATGAAAGTAGATAAGGATACCAGAACTTATCGACATCTACGATAAGCTGGGGTATTCTTATTTTGATATGACCATGGATGATCTGGATACAGAACTGGAAACATACCGCCAACTGAAAAAGGGGGCAATGGTATGATAGTTGTATCGGATACAACACCATTAATATCATTGCTTAAAATATAAAGACTTGATTTGCTGAAAAAGCTATTTGAAAATGTGCTTATACCACAGGCAGTATATGAAGAACTGACAGTAGATGAGCGCTTCAAATAAAGTAAAAAGGTCGATATACTACATACATGTAGGATCCCTACGGTATGAGACGCCCGGTCGCCAAACTAAGCACTCATCCGTAGGGTTTTTCCTTTCATAAGGATAAGGCTATTGTAAAAGAAAAAGAGCACCGTGGCAACGGTGCAGAGAAAAGATAAGAAAGGCTATTGCACAGCATGTGCGATTTGGTTCAAATAAATTTGGTAATAAACAGGAGGTCACCATGCAATTTATAGAATACCCCAAATGTTCCAACTGCCAAAAGGCAAAAAAATGGCTGGAAGAGCATAATATCCCCTATACAGATCGCCATATGGTAGAGGACAACCCCACCTATGAAGAATTAAAGGAATGGCAGAGCAGAAGTGGTCTGCCGTTAAAGAAATTCTTCAATACCAGTGGTTTGTTATATAAGAACATGCATTTGAAAGACAAGCTTCCCGAAATGACAGAAGAGGAACAACTGCGGCTGCTGGCCACGGACGGAATGCTGATAAAGAGACCGTTGATCGTGGACGGGGATCTGGTGTTGACCGGGTTCCGGGAAGCAGAGTGGGAGGAAAAATTAATTTAACCCAAGGAGGATGAATATGAGCAGAGTAAATTTTGGAGCAAAGCCGGTAATGTATCCCATGCCGGTGCTGATTATTGCATCTTATGATGAAAATGGAGTACCTGATGCCATGAATGCGGCATGGGGAATCATTACGGATATGAATGAGATCTCCATCAGCATGTCAGAGCATAAGACCACAGAGAACCTGGCGAAGACCGGTGCTTTCACCGTAAGCATCGGAACCGAAGATACGGTGGTAGCCTGCGACTATGTGGGTGTGGAATCTGCGAAGAAAGTACCCGATAAATTTGCAAAGGCTGGTTTCCACGCAACTAAGAGTACTTTTGTAAATGCACCGCTGATCGATGAGCTTCCCATGGCACTGGAGTGCAGGGTGAAAAGTTTTGAAGACGGCATTCTGGTGGGCGAGATCGTCAATGTCAATGCGGAGGAAAGCATCCTGACGGATGGCAGGATCGACCCGAAGAAACTGAAACCCATCAGCTATGATCCTGTGAATAATACTTATCTTGCAATGGGAGATAAAGTGGGAAATGCTTTTAATGACGGTTTGAAATTAAAATAGCAAAATAAAAAACGCAGGAGGTTTAACCCTCCTGCGTTCCCATTTCATCGGTGGTAGAGCGGATATGTTCTACCGCCGTTTTTACTTGTTCTGCGTAATCCAGGTTGTTCTGGCTCATGGTGTGTACCTGCTCGGCATTGGCGGTAACTTCCTCGGTTACAGCAGACAGCTGGGAGATATTTTCCATGATCTTGTTGTTGGATTCTGACAGGCCCAGAATGTGGTGATTTACTTCTTCCACCTGGGAAGCCAGTGCTTCCATATTTTTATTCAGCTGATCGAAGGTCTCGGATGCAGCAAGAATCTTTTCACTCTGCTGATCGGTGGCTTCGATGGAACCGCTGATCGTGTTGACAACCATGTTGGCATTGGCATTCAGCTCGTTGGTGATCTTGGTGATTTCTTCGGTAAAACTCTTGGTCTGTTCAGCCAGCTGACGGATCTGCTGGGCAACAACGGCAAAACCGCGTCCAGCCTCACCGGCCCGGGCACTTTCGATGGAAGCGTTCAATGCCAGAAGATTGGTCTGTCCGGAGATCGCCATGATACTTCCGGCGATATCTTCCACTTCTTTTGTCTTTTCCTGTAATTTTTCCATGGCATCCGTCACAGAATGGTTCGTATCCTTGATCATGGCGGACTGCTGTTTCAAAGCTTCCATGGCAGCCATGTTTTTGCGGATACTTTCGTTAGAATTCTCGGTAATCTGAACCATCTGTTCGGAAATGTGACCGGTCTGCTCGATAGCACGCTGAATGGAGCCAGTCATCTGGCTTTGTTCTTCAATACTGGTAGCAGTCATATTGGTAGCATCGGAAATTTCCTGCATACTGTTGGCTACAGATTCCGTTGTCTGTACCAGCTGGTTCATGAGATCCGTTGTTTTGGAGGTCTCCTGATGTACAGTCTGGGATACATCCAGGACTTTATCCAGTACTTCTTTTACATGCGCATGCTCTTCCTGGGAAGAACCGAGAGCATCGTTATTGAACAGAATAGTGATTCTGCCGGTCTCCAGAATAATGATTCCGATCAGGAATACCAACAGGGTAGAGCAGACGGCATTCACATCCTGACCGTAGATTCCCTTTGTAGCCTGAACGACCATAACCACCAGATAGAGAATAAACAGCCCCAGAGCAGTCTTTCGCAAAGACTTTTTCTCATAATAAGGAATCTGCAGGATGAAAATAGCAATCAGCGCATAGTGAATGAAGCTGGCATCTGTCTGTAAACCGACCAGCAGATATTCAATGCCGATCTCAATCGTAGCGAAAACTTTTAACAGCCGGGTCGCCTTGTTTCGCAGGTGTGTCACGGTATTCACCACACAGAAAACGGCGATCAGAATGGTATTCGCATATGTAACAATGGGCGCAATGTTGTGGTTTACCAGTTTTAACCACAGATAAAACAGGAAAACCACCGCCAGAAGCGATGATGCAACAATATAGAATTTGTTCATTCTGCGATTGCGTTCTGCAGCATCCGTATAGCGATATTTATTATTTTCTTTTAAATCCATAGTCTTCCTCCGTATAAATATAAAAGCTAATTTAAGTGTAACCGTTTTCATCAATTTTTTCTACACTTTTATTCATTTTTTTGCAAAAAAATACGAAGATACAAAAATAACAAATTGATAATGATTTTCAATACCAAATAAGGTATAATACTGCTGTTACAGACGAGAACATTATTTATGTTAAGATACGAAAGGATATAAAAAAGCAGTATGACATTGAAAGATTTGGAAATCGGTAAAAGCGCCGTGATTGAAACCGTTGGCGGCTCCGGAGAACTGCGGCAGCATTTTCTGGATATGGGCATGATCCCGGGAGCGGAAGTGACGGTGGTAAAATTGGCTCCCATGGGGGATCCTATGGAATTGCAGGTGCACGGTTATGAACTCACTTTGCGTCTGGCTGAAGCGGATCAGATAGAGATTGCCCCTATTGCGCGGAGAACGAGAGATCATAAGGGGCTGGACCGGGTAAAAGATGCGGCGCATCCGGGGCTGGGCGAAGCGGGAAAATATCATTCGAAAAAGGATGAGAATCCTCTGCCGGAGGGAACAACACTGACCTTTGCATTGGCGGGAAATCAGAACTGCGGAAAGACTACATTGTTCAACCAGTTGACTGGATCCAATCAGCATGTGGGTAATTTCCCCGGGGTGACCGTGGATCGGAAAGATGGTTCGATCAAGGGCTATCCAGACACCCTGGTGACAGACCTGCCAGGAATTTATTCCATGTCACCTTACAGCAGTGAGGAGATCGTATCCCGGAATTTTATTTTGTATGAACAGCCGAAAGCCATTATCAATATTGTGGATGCCACGAACATTGAACGGAACTTGTATCTCACGATGCAGCTTCTGGAAATGAATATCCCCATGGTCGTGGCGCTAAATATGATGGATGAAGTTACCGGCAATCAGGGATCCATTGATGTGAATGCCATGGAAGCGTTTCTTGGAGTTCCGGTGATTCCCATTTCCGCAGCAAAAAATGAGGGCGTGGAGGAACTGATCCGTCATGCGGTACATGTGGCAAAATATCAGGAACGTCCGCTGCGTCAGGATTTCTGCGATAAAAATGATCATGATGGTTCGGTGCACCGTTGTATCCACGCGGTGGGACATCTGATCGAGGATCATGCGGAGGCGGCGGGAATTCCGCTCCGGTTTGCGGCAACGAAAGCCATCGAGGGAGATCATCTGATCCTGGAAAAACTGCATCTGGATAAAAATGAGCGGGAAATGCTGGAACATATTGTCTGCCAGATGGAGACGGAACGTGGTGTGGACCGGAGTGCGGCCATCGCGGACATGCGGTTTGATTTTATCGAGAGGTTATGTGAACAGACGGTAGTAAAGCCGAAGGAAAGCAAAGAACGTATCCGCAGCGAGAGGATCGACCGGATCCTTACCGGAAAATATACGGCGATCCCCTGTTTTCTGGTGATCATGGTGTTAGTGTTTTACCTGACATTCAACGTCATCGGAGCATGGCTGCAGGGAATTTTGGAACTGGGAATCGGTAAACTGACAGAGCTTGCCGATGCAGCTATGACGGCAGCCCATGTCAACAGTGCGGTCCAAAGTCTGGTAATCGACGGTATTTTCACCGGCGTGGGGAGTGTCTTAAGCTTTCTGCCTATCGTGGTGACGCTATTCTTTTTCCTGTCATTGATGGAAGATAGCGGTTATATCGCCCGGGTAGCATTCGTTATGGATAAGCTGCTCCGAAAAATAGGTCTGTCGGGACGGAGCATCGTGCCGATGCTGATCGGTTTCGGTTGTACGGTTCCTGCGGTCATGGCTACGAGAACACTAACCAGCGAGAGAGACCGGAAAATGACGATCCTGCTTACTCCGTTTATGAGTTGTTCCGCGAAACTGCCGATTTATTCTTTCTTTGTCAGTGTCTTTTTCCCGGGAAAAGGAGGACTGATTATGTCGGCATTGTATCTCTTGGGCATCGTGATTGGTATTCTGGCAGCTTTTTTATACCGGGGAACGCTGTTCAAGGGCGAGCCGGTACCGTTTGTAATGGAACTGCCGAACTATCGTCTGCCCGGAGCCAAAAATGTAGGGCAGTTATTGTGGGAAAAGGCCAAAGACTTTTTGCAAAAGGCATTCACGGTAATCTTTATTGCAACTATTGTGGTATGGTTTTTGCAGAGCTTTGACCTGAAACTGAATCTGGTGGAAGACTCGGCGGACAGTATGCTGGCAATGCTGTCGGGTCTGCTGGTGCCGCTGTTTGGTCCGCTGGGATTGGGGGACTGGCGGATCTGCACATCTTTAATCAGTGGATTTATGGCGAAAGAAAGTGTGGTGGCAACGCTGGAAGTTCTGTTTGGCGGCAGCATTGCAACGGCACTGACACCTCTGGCAGCAGCTACATTGTTAGTGTTCAGTCTGCTGTATACCCCCTGCGTGGCGGCCATTGCGTCTGTCCGCAGAGAACTTGGCGGAAAATGGGCGGCCGGCGTGGTATTCTGGCAGTGTCTGGTAGCATGGGTGGCAGCGTTTCTGGTACATGGAATCGGAATGCTGATGGGATTTTAGAGAATCCGGATCATAAAAAGAAAACCTGCAGGAGGCTATTCTTCCTGCAGGTATTTTATTACACATTTTAGCTCCGGAGAGATCCATTTGTTGCGATGATACAGAAGCTGCCGCCAGATCTCCGGCCGGATGCCGGGGACGGGGAGGCTGACCAGATTTCCTTCTGCCAGATCGTCGGTGATGACAAATTCCGGCAGATAGGAGATGCCAAGGTTCTGACACAGGAGATTGCGGATCAGCTGGGTGTCGCCGACTTCCATGATCGGCAGGGTCTCCCGGCCGTTTTGGGAGAGCAGATCATCCAGTGCAGCCCGGTAACTCATATTTTTCTCCGTCAGAATCAGAGGATATTCCAGGATCTGCTCCAGAGTGATCAGAGATTTACCGGCTAAGGGATGTCCGCTGCCGGTGACAAAATGGATATTTACCGGGGCTTCAAAAGCAGTCACATAATTGTGGTTAAAAATACGGCGGTCCAGTGTGTATACAATATCAACCTGATTCTGCCCCAGCATCTGGAACATTTCATCGGTGCTGGTGGCAATGATCTTCAGGCGGATGCCGGGATATTTTTCGTGAAAATCCTTGAAGCGGCTGTGAAATTCCCAACTGGCCAGGGATTCGGCAATGGCGATGCGTACCAGCCCTTCGGGAGCGGTATTGCCGCAGATGTGGGTGGCTTCCGCAGCAAGCCGCAGAATCTGCTGGGCCAGGGGCAGCAGCTTTTCCCCTTCGTTGGTCAGGGTCACGGTATGGCCGATGCGCTCGAACAGAGGGATTGACAGTTCTTTTTCCAACTGCTTGATCTGGAAGGATACGGTGGACTGGGTGTAGCCCAGACGCTGTGCCGCCAGTGTGAAGCTTTTTAATTCATTTACCATGACAAAGGTTTCGAGATTTTTTACATCCATAAGGTGGTTACGCTTTCTAAACTATAAATTCAATTCTTCGATCAATGTGATAAAAATAATTTGTTTTTCAAATATTTAAAGAAATTATATAATGAGAAAACAGGGCTGTCAATGCGAAAAGACGGCGAAAATATGGGAAAACCGTAAAAAATAAGAATGTGCTCATTGTATAAAATAAGAAAGCTTTGGGAAGGATCAGGGGTATGGAAAACAGAGAAAGACTGGGGAGTCGTTTGGGATTTATCATGCTGTCGGCGGGGTGTGCCATCGGCTGCGGAAATGTGTGGAAATTCCCGTGGATGTGCGGACAGAACGGTGGCGGCAGTTTCATGCTGATCTACGTGATCTGCCTGATCGTGCTGGGACTGCCCACCATGATCATGGAATTTTCCGTGGGACGCGCAGCGCAGACCAGCCCGCTCTATATGTACCGGAAATTGTCCGGTGGCAGGGGAAAATGGAATCTGTGGGGCATTGTCTGCCTGATCGGCAATATTGCGCTGATCGCTTTTTACGCGGTGGTGTCCGGTTGGATTCTCTATTATTTTGTGAAGTTTCTGACGGGACAGAATCAGGATTTCGGTTTTGAAAAAATGATCACGACGCCCTCCGTGGACGTAACCTATCTTCTGATCACTATTGTAATCGCTTTTGTCGTTTTAAGTTTTAATCTGCAGGGCGGACTGGAGCGCATCACGAAGTACATGATGTCGGCACTGATCGTGCTGATGTTAGTGCTGGCGGTGCACAGTTTTACGCTTCCGGGGGCAAAAGAGGGATTGAACTTCTATTTGATTCCACATTTTTCCCGTATCACCGGTTCCGTGGTAGTAAGTGCCATGAATCAGGCCTTTTTCACCTTATCGGTGGGAATGGGCGGCATGGCGATTTTTGGCAGTTATATCGGCAAAGACCGTTCCCTCATGGGAGAGTCCATTCATATTATTACGCTGGATACCTTGGTTGCAGTGATTGCCGGAATCATTATTTTTCCGGCATGTTTTACCTATGATGTGGAAGTGACAGCAGGCCCCAGTCTTCTGTTTGATACCATGGCAACTGTGTTCAGCAACATGGCCGGCGGCAGATGGTGGGGAACGTTATTTTTCCTGTTCATGGTATTTGCGGCCATGTCTACGGTGTTGGGAGTGTGTGAAAATATTCTGGCCATGATCCGGGAACTGACCGGATGGTCGAGACCGGTAGGATGCATAGTCTGTGGCGCGGGGACTTTTCTGCTGGCGCTGACGACAGCACTGGGATTCAGCGTAATCCATTTTCAGCCCTTTGCAGAGGGAACGACCTGGCTGGACTTCTGGGATTTCCTGGTGTCTAACAACATTATGCCCATAGGTTCGATCCTGTTGGCGGTATTCTGCTGTTACAAGGCCGGCTGGGGCTGGGACAAATTCCTGGAGGAAGCCAACGAGGGAAAAGGCTTAAAAGTGCAGCAGTGGATGAAACCGGTGTTCAAGTATTTTGTCCCGGCGGCGGTGCTGTTCATCTATGTGTACGGAATTGTGAATTTTGCATGGAAATAGTGAAAATAAGACGAGACAAACGACGGCGGGGTAAGAACCCTGCCGTTTTTGCGTATACGATGAGCAGCGGGAAGCGGTTGCAACGTGACAGAAAATTGAGTAGTATGTAACTATTCAGAGTTATGTAAATCAGGTCAACATGTATGCCGAATGTTTGCATTCGGAATAGTTACGGCAGCATATATAGAAGCAGGAGGCGTCTATGACAGAGCAGGAGATCCGGACGATATTGAGCAGACAAAGAGAATATTTTGCCACGGGAGCCACACTTTCCCGGAAATTTCGGTCAGAACAGCTGGGAAAACTAAAGACCTCTCTACAACGTCATGAGGCAGAACTGAACGATGCATTAAAACAGGATCTGGGGAAAAGCCGGATGGAGAGTTATATGTGCGAGATTGGATTGACGCTCTCGGAATTGACCTGGATGCAGAAACATCTGCGGGAACTCATGCGGGAAAAGAGAGTACCGACACCACTGTCACAATTTGCGGCAAGAACTTTTCGATCTCCGTCACCCTATGGTACCGTGCTGATCATGAGCCCCTGGAATTATCCGGTGTTACTGACACTGGATCCACTGATCGATGCCATAGCTGCCGGAAATACGGCGGTGGTGAAGCCCAGTGCCTATGCTCCGGCGACGGCAGCAATATTGAAGAATATTCTCGAAGAGTGCTTTCCGATAGAATATGTGGCGGTGATCACCGGAGGCAGAGCCGAGAATCAGGCATTATTGCAGCAGCGGTTTGATATGATATTTTTCACCGGAGGCAAGACCGTAGGGCGGGAAGTATTGCGGAGTGCTGCAGAATACCTGACACCGGTGACGTTGGAGCTGGGCGGAAAAAGCCCCTGCATTGTGGATGCCACGGCAAAGATCCCGCTGGCAGCCCGGAGGATCGTATTCGGAAAATATCTGAATTGTGGACAGACCTGTGTGGCACCGGACTATATCCTGTGTGATGGTCAGATCCGGGATCAGCTGGTGGAAGCCATTCGGGCTGAAATCATCCGGCAGCTTGGTGCGGATCCCCTGCAGAATCCGGATTATGGAAAGATTATCAATGAGAAGCATTTTCACAGATTGTTGGGACTGATGGATGCGGAAAAGACCGTCTGTGGCGGGCAGTATGACGAGAAAACATTGCGGATCGCTCCTACGGTGATGACGGATGTGGACTGGACGGATGCCGTGATGGGAGAAGAGATCTTTGGACCGATCCTGCCGGTACTGACGTATAATACAAATGATACGGAAAAAGGTGTTGCGCGAAGCGGTTGTTGCGGAGAGTCCTTCGGGAAGCATGCAGCCTCGAAAGATTTCGTGGATTGGGCAATCTGCTGTGTGGAGGAACATCCCCATCCTCTGGCTCTGTATGTTTTCAGCGAAGACAAAAAGGCCCAGAGGCGGATCCTGGAGCATTGCCATTTTGGCGGCGGCTGCATCAATGACACCATCATCCACCTGGCCACCAGCGCCATGCCTTTTGGCGGTGTGGGCGAGAGCGGCATGGGCGGCTATCATGGCCGCGCCGGATTCGAGACCTTCAGCCATTACAGAAGCATTGTCGATAAAAAGACCTGGATGGATCTGCCGATACGGTACCAGAGATATGATGAGAAAAAAGAAAAGATGTTGCGGATGTTTTTGAAGTAATGTCCTGAAAAATGTAATAAATTACAGAATTAAGGCCTTAAAAGTGTAGATAAACACATTTTTAAGGCCTTAATTCTGTTGACAAGAAGATTTTACTGGGATAGAGTAGAAATAGATAACTACTGTGAATATCACAAGGGAGGCAGGCATGGAACGGTTTGCATTGGAACGACTAAAAGAATGGAAAGAGAAAAAGGATCGAAAGCCGTTAATCATCCGCGGAGCCAGACAGGTAGGAAAAACCTGGTTGATGAAGGAATTCGGAGCCACTTGTTTTGAAAAAGCGGCGTATGTCAATTTTGACAGTAATCCCCGCATGCAACAGGTGTTTGACGGAGAAATCAATGTAGAAAGGATTCTTCTGGCAATCAGTGCGGAGACCGGAGTTCCCATTAAAAGTGAGGATACGTTGCTTATTTTCGATGAAATTCAGGAGGTGCCCAAAGCACTTTCCTCCTTAAAGTATTTTTGCGAAAATGCTCCGGAGTATGCCATTGTAGCTGCCGGATCTCTGTTGGGGGTGGCCATGCACAAAGGCACTTCTTTTCCGGTAGGCAAGGTGGATTTCATGGATCTGTATCCCCTTAGTTTTCAGGAATTTTTGTGCGCCGTAGGGGAAGAACGGTTTGTTGATATCCTGCGGTCAGGGGACATGGATATGGTCAACACATTTGCCTCAAAATATAAGGACCGCCTGAGAGAGTACTATTATGTTGGAGGGATGCCGGAGGTCGTGCGGTCGTATGTAGAGGATAAGGATTTTGGACGGGTAAGGGAGATCCAGAAGGATCTTTTGAATTACTACCGTCAGGATTTTTCCAAACATGCAGACAGCTCGCTGGTGCCGCGATTGAATCTGGTGTGGGATTCCATCCCAATGCAGCTGGCAAAAGAAAATAAAAAATATATTTACGGTCAGGTGCGGGAAGGAGCCAGAGCAAAAGATTTCGAACTGGCTATCCAGTGGCTTCTGGACTGCGGGCTGATCCATAAGGTGAGCCGCGTGAGCAAACCGGCGCTTCCGCTGAAAGCCTATTTGAATCTGGATGCATTTAAAATATATCTGCTGGATATCGGGCTGTTGATTGCAATGACGGATCTGGATACCAGGGTAATTATTGATGGAAACCGAATATTTACAGAATTTAAGGGTGCCTTAACAGAGCAATATGTGCTCCAGCAGTTGATCTCGGAGATAGGAATTGAGCCTTATTATTACAGTACGGAAAACTCTTCGGGTGAGATTGATTTTATGGTACAGGGGAAAACATCCGTAATTCCCATAGAGGTAAAAGCGGAGGAAAACCTCAGGGCGAAGAGTCTGAAGATGTTCTGCGAAAAATTTCAGCCGAAATATGCAATTCGAACTTCCATGTCGGATTACAGAGAGCAGGAATGGATGACGAATATTCCGCTTTATAATATAGATTATGTAAAAAAATACATGGAAGAATAAGTAAAAGGAGAAAGAGATGGCAGAATTAGAAAACAGTAAAGATTTTATAAGTATCTCGTAACTGTTAATACTTACGCTGATTTGCTGAATTGAAAAGTATTTAGAGGTAAATAGAATAATGGGAGGTTAATTGTGAAAAATAATTTTGATAGTAAAAAATGTATTATGGCAGTAGTTTTATTACTGGTTGCTATTTTATCCATAACAGTTGTAGGAAAATACGCCTCCGCCCCGGAGAATCACCAGAAGACTATAGCTTCTCTGGATGAAAAAAAGCAGACCGTCATGGAATTGACGGCGGCGTCCACGGTGACCTCGGCGCTGATCACATTGCTCCCGGGCGACACGGCAACACCCATCGCGGAGAAAATGGCGGATGTCAGCGGGTATCTGCTGATTGTGCTCTGTGCCATCTATCTGGAAAAATATCTCGTGACCATCACCGGCTATATGGCATTTACATACCTGATCCCGATTGCCTGTGGACTGTGGATATTCAATCTGGTCTTTGAAAATGCTACCGTGCGGAAACTGGCGGCAAAGCTTGCCGTATTCGGTATTGCTATTTCCCTCGTGGTTCCCGCCAGTGTGAAGATTTCCGACCTCATCGGTGATACCTATCAGGCACAGATCGAGGCTACCATAGATGAAGCAAAAAATACACAGACAATATTGGAAAACAGTGATCTGACAAATGAAACCAATTCCGCAGATACAACCGGAAGCAAGGAAACAGGAGCAGCAACGGAGAATACACAGGAAAAGGACAACAGCGCCTCCGGTTCAGTTACGAACATCCTCGACTGGGCAAAGGATACTATTTCCAGCGCAAAAGATTCTGTGTCTAACGTTGTGGAAAATGTGGCTATTTCTTCCGAAGACCTGGTGAAGCAAGTGGAGAACTCCCTAAATTACTTTATCGAGGCGGTTGCAGTGATGATTATTACCTCCTGCGTGATTCCGATGCTGGTATTGCTATTGTTCTTCTGGATGGTGAAGATTGTGCTGGATGTGGATCTGAGCGGGGTGAAGATTAAGGGGATGTTGCCGGAACATAAGGAGTAAGTAGTTTACAAGAAAAGAGGGGAAGAAAATGGAGTATCTTGCGCATATTGAGGGGGACAGAGAGCAATCGGTAAAGGATCACTTACAGGGAACCGCGGAGCTTGCGGGTGAGTTTGCATCGAAATTTGGAAAAGAAGACTGGGGATATTGTTGCGGACTGCTGCACGATATCGGAAAATATTCTCAGGAATTTCAGCAGAAAATTCAGGAAAATCTGAAGAATCAAGTGGATCATTCCACTGCCGGGGCGAAGGTTTGCAATGAGTTAGGAGGCTACTATTGGCTCCTGACTTACTGCATCGCCGGACATCATGCCGGGCTGCCGGATCTGGGGCGAGAGGGAGTGCAGTCCTCGTTGTTGGGCAGATTAGACAAAAGATTGTGTGATTACAGTGCATATAAGAAAGAAATTGAAATCCCGCAAATTACTACAAATCCTATTGCTATGGATCCGGAAAAGGATCCGCATTTCGCTTTGAGCGTGTTTATCCGAATGTTATATTCCTGTCTGGTGGATGCCGATTTCCTGGATACGGAACAGTTTATGAACAACGGAATAGTCCAAAGGGATTCCGGAGAGAGTATGGAAGTTCTTTTGGAAAAATTGCAAAATTATACAGCAAAATGGCTTTTAAACCGGGATGACACTACGATTGATGGAAGACGATCCGAAATCCTCCGGAACTGTCTGGAAATGGGAAAGTCTCCCAAAGGATTGTTTCAGCTTACCGTGCCCACCGGTGGCGGTAAAACTGTGGCTTCTCTGGCATTTGCATTGCAGCATGCAGTGGAACATCATATGGGTCGCGTGATTTACGTGATTCCATATACCAGTATCATTGAGCAGAATGCGCAGGTGTTTCGGGAGATCCTAGGCAATGAAAATGTATTAGAAAATCACAGCAACGTAGACTATGAAATCTCGGAAGAATTCAAACCACTGCAGCTGGCAGCGGAAAACTGGGATAAACCGGTAATAGTTACCACAAATGTCCAGTTTTTTGAATCCCTGTATGCCAATAAATCCTCCAAATGCAGGAAATTACATAATATAATAAATAGTGTGATCATATTCGATGAAGCGCAGATGCTTCCTGTGAATTATTTAAAACCGTGTATGGCGATGATAGAAGAGTTGTTGCAGCAGTATGGGACAAGTATTGTACTGTGCACGGCAACGCAGCCGGCATTACAGCAGTTTCTGCCTGAAAAATATGTCGCCCGGGAATTATGCCCCCGGAGAGATGAGCAATTTCGATTCTTTGAAAGGGTTATTTACAAGAATATTGATACTGTCACGGAAGAAGAAATGGCGGAAAAATTGCAGCAGGAGTGGCATGCATTGTGTATTGTGAATACGAGGAAAAGGGCGCAGCAGCTTTACGAACGGCTGAAAGGAGAGGGCGTTTATCATTTGTCTACCACCATGTATCCGGCACATAGGAAACGGGTGCTTGCGGAGATTAGAGAACGCTTGGATGACAAAAAAGGGAAAAAATGTATCGTCATTTCGACCAGCCTCGTGGAAGCCGGAGTGGATCTGGATTTTACTTCGGTATATCGGGAGCTTGCCGGTGTGGATTCCATCATTCAGGCAGCAGGACGTTGTAATCGAAATGGTGAAAACGGGAAGGAAGAGAGCATTGTCCGCATTTTTCAGTGGGAAGACAAGGAAAGGGTATCCGGACAGCGGCAGCAGATCGACATGACGAAAAATCTGCTGGCGGAGGGCAGAGATATTACCGCACTGGATAATATCACAGAATATTTTCGGAGACTATATCGCATCAAGGGCGAAAGCCTGGATATGAAGAAAATACTGGACAAGTTCAAGGACGGAAATTATCAATTTGCAACAGTAGCCGGAGAATTTAATCTGATTGAAGAGAATACGGTTACGGTATATATCAACAGAGAACCGGAGGCGGAGGCGCTTTTGCAGGAGATCCGCCAACAGGGACTGACGAAGAGCCGCATGCGAAGAGCAGGGAAGTATTGCGTGAACGTCCGAAAAAAAGGGGAATATGAGAAAAGGGATATGCTGTTTGATGAAATGTATAGAGAGGGCATGTTGAAAGAGGTACATCCGGATGCACAGGATTTCTTCGTGCTGACGCAGGAGGAACAATACCGGGAAGATACCGGATTGAAACTGGAAGTGGAATTGGGTGGAATATTGTTTGCTTAATATTGCAGTAAATGGAAGTAGCGGTACACGATGGAAAAGTGTACCGCTACCTTGCAATTTTACAAAAATTACAATTATTTCAATCCACAGGATATACCTGACATTCAAAGTATATCATATAATTCGAAAAAAGCTAACACTTTCGACATTAACTTCAATTGAAATTAATGTAACAAAAGAAAAATTAGGTATTGCAAATGTGTAAGACTTGTAGTATAGTGAATTTGTCAGATAAATACAGATAATCTAAAATATTGTCATGTCATATCTACAAAAAGACAGTATTTTACAAAGGGGGTATTATTGTCAGACAGAAAATAGTACTACAAGGGAACAGTAAACGGGAACAGCGCTTTAATTGTGGAAAGAAGGTGGAATAAATGGGAGTCGGAGTAAAAGTAAATGTATGGGGAGACTATGCATTGTTTTCGAGACCCGAACTCAAAGTTGAACGCTACAGCTATGACATCATCACGCCCTCAGCGGCACGCGGCATTTTGGAAGCCATATACTGGCATCCTGGAATGCGGTGGATCATCGACAAAATCTATGTCAAAAAACCTATTCAATTTACAAGTGTACGACGGAATGAAGTAAAAAGCAAGATCCTGGCAAGCAATGTATTGCAGGCATATAACGGTGCAGACAAACCATTGTACATAAGTACGAAGGAAGACATTGTGCAGAGAGCATCACAACTGCTCTGCAATGTAAGTTATACTATCGAGGCTCATTTTGAGATGACAGAGAGAGCAAATGATTCTGATAATCCCGGGAAATTCAAGGACATTATCATGAGACGATTGCAAAGAGGAGAATGCTATCATATGCCGTACTTTGGCTGTAGAGAATTTCCGGCAAATTTTGCTCTCTGTGAGGAAGAAGAGATTCATACCGCCTATGATGTAGTTGCAGAGAAGGATCTTGGACTTATGCTATACGACATGGATTACAGTGATCTGGAAAATATCCAGCCTATGTTTTTCCGGGCGGTAATGCGTCATGGCGTGGTGGATCTGCGAGATTGCGAGGTGCTGCGATGATATTACAGGCACTGGTGAAATACTATGAAAATCTGGTGGAACAGGGAAAAGTTTCCAGACTTGGATGGTGCCATGCAAAAGTGTCCTATGAAATCAATTTGTCTTCGGAGGGAGATATCATAGGTATTACCTCCCGAAAAATAGAGGATATGCGTGGCAAAAAAACAGTCTGGGCACCGGCAAATCTCGTCATACCGGAGATGGTGACCAGATCCTCCGGCGTAGTGGCAAATTTTCTGTGTGACAATTCCAAGTATATGTTGGGTATTGATGCAGAAGGACCGAACGCACGTGTAATGGATTGCTTCCAGGCAACAAAAGAAAAACATGGACAGATCCTGCAATCTGCACAGGGAAAAACAGCCCGGGCAATTTTAGCGTATTTTGAAAAATGGGATCCGCAGAAAGCAGCGGAACATCCTGTGATCCGCGAGAACTGGGAAGAACTGACGGAAGGCGGCAATCTTATTTTCTCCGTAGAAGGGCAGGAAGCGCAGGAGGATCCGGAGATTCGTGACTGCTGGGAGGATTATCGGACGAAGAATGTCGGAGAAGATAACGGCATTTGTATGGTTACCGGTAAAAAAGCCGAGATATCACGAATTCATAAAGCAATCAAGGGAGTACCCGGGGCACAGTCCAGCGGAGCAGCGCTGGTGTCATTCAATGCACCGTCATTTGAGTCTTACGGAAAGGAGCAGAGTTATAATGCGCCGGTGGGAAAATATGCGGAATTTGCATATACTACTGCGCTGAATTATCTGCTGGCCCAGCGGGATTACACCTTTTCCCTGGGGGATTCCATGATCGTGTACTGGGCAGAGAGCGGTAAAGAGCAGTATCAGAAGTGTTTTCTGAATATGTTTAAGCCTACGAAAGATAACCAAAAGAAACTGAAGGACATTTTTGACAGTCTGAAGGAAAACACTAAGGTTTACCTGGAAGATGCAGAGATGGACCCGAAACAGAACTTTTACATACTGGCGCTGGCACCGAATGCAGCACGGCTGTCAGTCCGCTTTTTCTATGTGAATTCTTTTGGGAAAATTCTGCAGAATATAGCGGATCATTATGAGCGGCTCAAAATCGTAAAACCGGCATGGGAAGAACAGGATTATCTGGGAATTCGTGACATGTTGAATGAGACGGTAAACCAGAAATCAAAAGATAAGACACCGGTTCCGAATATGGCTGCACTGGTATTGCAGGCGATTTTATCCGGAGGACGATATCCGGCAAGCCTGTATACCGACACCCTGATTCGTATCCGTGCAGAGTGCGGTAATGTGAACTGGAAACGCGCTGCTATCATCAAAGCAGTTTTGATCAAAAATTATAATTGTATGAAAGGAGAAAATCTCATGGGATTGGACGAAAACCGCAATGACATAGCCTATGTATTGGGAAGATTGTTTTCTGTATTGGAGAGCATACAGAAAGAGGCAAATCCGACGATCACTACGACAATTCATGACCGCTATTTTAATTCCGCATGTGCGACGCCGGCAGTTATTTTCCCGGTGTTGCTCAAACTGAAAAACAGCCATATGAAAAAGTTGGAACGGGATAAAGGCGGAGCGAAAGTCTATTACGAAAAAGAAGTGGGGAAAATTATGAGCAAATTTGATGATTTTCCGAAACGCTTATCCCTGGAACAGCAGGGAGAATTTAATATTGGCTACTATCATCAGCAGCAGGAAAAATATAAAAAAGGGGAGGACAAATAAATGAGTGAAGCAATCAAAAACAGATATGAGTTCGTAGTATTATTTGATGTGGAGAACGGCAATCCCAACGGAGATCCCGATGCCGGTAATATGCCCAGAGTGGATCCTGAGAGCGGGCTGGGACTGGTAACGGATGTCTGTCTGAAGCGTAAGATCCGCAATTACGTCGAGACTGTAAAAGAGGATGCACAGGGGTATAAAATCTATATCAAAGAAGATGTACCCTTAAACCGCAGCGACAGAGAAGCCTGTGCCGATATGGGCATTACTGAGACGGATGATAAAAAGGTGACGGAAGAACTCAAAAAATTAAAGAAAAATGATCCCGATACGGACATCAAACTGAAGGATTATATGTGTCGGAATTTCTATGACATCCGTACCTTTGGCGCTGTAATGACTACTTTTGTCAAGGCATCACTGAATTGCGGTCAGGTGAGAGGTCCCGTGCAGATCGGATTTGCCAGAAGTATCGATCCGATCATCAGCCAGGAAGTAACCATCACCCGAGTTGCCATTACCACAGAAAAGGACGCGGAAAACAAGAATACAGAAATGGGCAGAAAAACCATTGTTCCTTACGGATTGTACCGGGCAGAGGGTTATATTTCCGCAAACCTTGCGCGGAAAGTAACCGGATTTTCCGAGGACGATCTGGAACTGTTATGGGAAGCAATCATGAATATGTTCGAAGTGGACCATTCTGCGGCGAGAGGTAATATGGCAGTGCGGGAACTGATCGTATTTAAGCATAGCAAAGAACTGGGAGACTGCCCGGCATATAAATTGTTCGATGCCGTAGAGGTAAAGAGAAATGAGGGCGTGGAGTATCCCAGAAAATATCAGGACTATACGGTTACCGTTCATGAGGAACAGATCCCTGATTCCGTGGAAGTAAGAAGGATGAATTAATGGAATATGCAGAAGATGCTTATCTTATGATATCCGGAATCCAACATTTCAGATTCTGCAAGAGACAGTGGGCATTGATTCACATAGAGCAGCAGTGGGCAGAAAATGAACATACGGTGATCGGAGAACTGATGCATAAAAAGGCACATGATCCCTACCTTACCGAGAAACGAAAAGACACGATCATAGCGAGGGCATTACCCGTGGCGTCCAGAGAAATGGGCGTCACGGGCGAATGTGATGTAGTGGAATTTCACAGATGTGAGGATGGCATCCGGCTGCACGGACATAGAGGTAATTTTTCTGTATATCCCATTGAATACAAAAAGGGAAAACCCAAGATCACGGAGGAAGACAAATTACAATTAGCGGCACAGGCAATGTGTCTGGAAGAAATGTTTTCCACGCAGATTCCGGAAGGCGCACTGTTTTACGGAGAGACAAAGCGGAGGGAGATTGTGGAGATCACGGAAGAACTTCGCAGCGAAGTGAGAGAAATGTTTCAGGAAATGCATCAATATTACGAACGGCAATATACGCCGAAAGTAAAGACAGGAAAAGGCTGCACATCCTGCTCCTTAAAGGAACTCTGCATGCCGAGACTTGGGAAGATCGGTTCCGTTAAGAGCTATATGGAACAGGCACTTATGGAGGAAAACGTATGAAAAAATTGTTGAATACGTTATATGTTACTTCCGAAAACAGTTATCTGGCGTTAGATGGTGAAAATATCGTTATCTATGATGATAAAAAAGAACTTGGCAGAGTTCCGCTGCATAACCTCGAGGGAATTGTATCGTTCGGATACCGGGGAACCAGTCCGGCTCTTATGGGTGCCTGTGCGGAGCGAAATATTTCTCTGTGTTACATGACTCCTCAGGGAAATTTTCTGGCGCGGGTGACCGGAAAAGTGCGGGGCAATGTAATTCTGAGGGAGCAACAGTATGCCAGCAGCAAAGATGAACTGGTGGGATTGGAGATTTCCAAAAACTGTATCCTCGGAAAAGTGCATAATGCCAGGTGGGTTCTGGAACGGGCAGTCAGAGATCATAGTATGCAGATCGATGCGGAACGGGTAAAAAATGCATCCGAAATGCTGAAAAAATCCTTGGTGATGATTCAGAACAGTACTTCCAAGGATGAACTCAGAGGATATGAGGGAGAGGCAGCCAGCATTTACTTTGGGGTATTCGATGAATTGATTCTACAGCAGAAAAAAGATTTTGCATTTCAGGGAAGAAACAAGAGACCACCTCTCGATAAAATGAATGCGATGCTGTCTTTTGTGTATACTTTGCTGACAAATATGGAAGCATCTGCGTTGGAATGTGTAGGGTTAGATCCCTGCGTGGGATATCTTCATACAGAGCGCCCGGGCAGAGCATCTTTGGCACTGGACATGATGGAAGAACTGAGATCTGTGTTGGCAGATCGTTTTGTATTGTCACTGGTGAATAAGCGGATGATCACAGCCAAGAATTTTACCCAGAAGGAAAACGGCGCAGTTCTCCTGGATGATGATGGACGAAAGCTAATACTGACGGAATGGCAGAATCGTAAAAAAGAGACCATAACACATCCCTACTTGCAGGAAAAAGTGGAATGGGGCATGGTTCCTTATGTACAGGCAATGCTGCTAGCACGATTTTTACGAGGTGATCTGGACGGTTATCCTGCGTTCCTGTGGAAGTGAGGTGTGATATGTTAGTGTTAATCACATATGATGTCAACACAGAGAATGCAGCCGGCAAAGCAAGACTGCGCAAAGTAGCAAAGCAATGCGTCAATTACGGCAGAAGAGTCCAAAATTCCGTGTTTGAATGCATTTTGGACAATGCACAGAGCATTGCACTGAAGGCGACACTTGAGGACATCATCGATACAGAAAAGGACAGCCTTCGATTTTATTACCTTGGCAATAAATACCAGACCAAGATAGAACATATCGGGGTGGACAGAGGGATTGCCCCGGATCAGACACTGATTCTGTAACTGGTGCGAACGCCAAGCACACATAAAATGTGTGGGGGATTCGCACCTGAAAAACAACAGAAAAATTTGGAATAACATACAAGAGTGTTTTTTATTAGAAACACTTTTGAAAATATTAAATGTATTAGACAATTTTCGCCGAGAGAAAAGAGAATTTTTTTGGCGAAAATTGCTGTCGCTCCCCTCGCGGGAGCGCGGATTGAAATCCCAACAGTTCCACCAGTGGGAATCTGAATGTTGGTCGCTCCCCTCGCGGGAGCGCGGATTGAAATTCCTTTGTATCCCCATGCGACCGCAACGCTCTCGGTCGCTCCCCTCGCGGGAGCGCGGATTGAAATTGCGTCTGACGGTAAATTGTTAGGGTCTGCATCGTCGCTCCCCTCGCGGGAGCGCGGATTGAAATTGGAACGCATTGCAAATGTCAATCTCCGTCAGAAGTCGCTCCCCTCGCGGGAGCGCGGATTGAAATTTTCTGATGGTGTCATGGCACTGCAATTCCAGTGTCGCTCCCCTCGCGGGAGCGCGGATTGAAATTGCGTGTTTCCGTTGTTGTTGCTACTCGTTTGCGTCGCTCCCCTCGCGGGAGCGCGGATTGAAATTAACCTCGTCCATACTCGATGTACTTGATTTAGTCGTCGCTCCCCTCGCGGGAGCGCGGATTGAAATAGTATATTTTTGGATGCCGTGACGAGAACGGCAGGTCGCTCCCCTCGCGGGAGCGCGGATTGAAATGATAAGGCTATCGATTA
>OIZA01000370.1_pt1 | contig 24817 bp, 20 predicted proteins | sample 1588381 | NCBI WGS metagenome assembly OIZA01 (sample SAMN03283277) | human gut metagenome | biome: human-associated habitat; material: feces | host: Homo sapiens | place: Peru | collected 2012 | reverse complement strand
CAGCCATAATTGCGGCGGATCCAGGCTGCCAGTGCGATCATTTTATCTTCCACGCCGGTCTCTTTTTCCGGGAGCCCGGCGATATCCTTGATCTTCTCCGGATCGAACTGACACTTCTCCCCCAGCGCCACTACATAGCCTTTGATCAGCCGGTTGCAGCTGCCGAAAGGGATCATGACACAGGCTCCCGGTTCCAGTCTGTCCCGCAGGCTCTCCGGCACCCGGTATTGAAAGGTCTTATCCAGTTTTTCATGGGAGATATCTACAATGATATCCGCGTATAACGTACTCAATCTGTTTTCCTCATTTTATTTTCCCGCCGCAGATCCTGGAATATGGCCTTCCGCCAGAATATCCCGGATCAGATCCCGTTCATCCATAGGATGTTTCACGCCTTTGATCTCCTGATAATCTTCGTGGCCTTTTCCTGCCAGCACGATAATATCGCCGGGTTCTCCATGTTCGATGGCGTAGGTAATGGCCTCCTTACGGTCGCAGATCTCCACATATTTTCCGTCCGTTTTCGCCATGCCGGTCTTAATATCATTGATGATATCCTGAGGCTCCTCAAAACGGGGATTGTCGGAAGTGATGATCGTCAGGTCAGCCAGTCTGCCGCTGACCTCTCCCATCTCGAACCGGCGCTGTCTGGAGCGGTTGCCTCCGCAGCCGAACAGGCTGACCAGTCTGTGGGGCTCATACTCCCGCAGGGTAGTCAGAAGACTCTCTAAAGCCATGGCATTATGGGCATAGTCAATTAACAGGGTGAACTGATCGGAGACCTTGATCATTTCGATACGCCCCTTCACCTTTGCCTGTAACAGTGCCTTTTTAATATTTTCCTCTTCCACTTTGAAATGACGGCAGATGGCAATAGCCGCCAGCGCATTGTACACGCTGAATTTCCCGGGCATGGGTATCTCTACGTCGAAATCCATCAGTCCCGCCACATGGAAGGTCACGCCCAGTTCTCCGGGCTTGTGTACCAGCCGCCGATCTTCCGCCCGGAGCATGCAGTGCTCTCCCATTCCGAAGCTTTCCAGTGTGCAGGTATGACCTTCCGTCACTGCCTGCCAGTGCTCATCGTCACCGTTCACAATACCTACCTTACACTGTTTGAACAGTAATCCCTTGCAGTGCAGATATTCCTCGAAGCTGGCATGCTCGTTGGGGCCAATATGATCCGGCTCCAGATTGGTGAAAATGCCGTAATCGAATACAAATCCCTGGGTGCGGTGCAGCATCAGTGCCTGCGAAGATACCTCCATGACTACGGTATCCAGTCCCGCCTCCACCATACGGGCAAAATACTCCTGTAACAGATAGGATTCCGGGGTGGTATTGTTCGCATGGATATGTTCGTCTCCGATGATCACCTCAATGGTTCCCACCAGGCCTACTTTATAGCCGGCATTTTCCAGAATGGATTTTACCAGATAGGTCGTGGTGGTCTTGCCCTTGGTGCCCGTGATACCGATGACTTTCAATTTTTCCGCCGGATGGCCGAACCAGGCTGCGGAGATAAATGCCATAGCATATCTGGTATCCGCTACTTTGATCACCGTTATGTCCGTATCTGCGGGAAGTTCCACATCTCTCTGCACCACCAGCACACCGGCTCCCTGCGCCGCCACCTGCGCGGCGAAATCGTGTCCGTCAAAATTAGCTCCGCTGATGCAGATAAATAAGCATCCCGGAATGACTTTACGGGAGTCATAGACGACTGCCGTGATCTCCCGCTCCAATGTTCCACATACCTGTTCATATTCCAGTTTATCCAAAAGTTCTGTTAATTGTCTGCTCATACAGGTCTCCGCCTTTCTCTTCGAATATCTCTTGATCCGTCCGAATTTCATTGCATACTATGGTATATTTTACTCTATTTTTCAAAAATGTACCACCTATAATTTTTCCTCCTGTCCTGTTCCCAAGAAAAAATGCCTGCTTTTTCATCCGCAGGCATCCTTCTGTCATTTCTGTATTTGTCTTATTTATATACTACCGCCATATTTCCGAATTGTTCTACCGTATATCCCATATCCACGCAGCTCTCTGTCTGTTTCGTCAGATCGATGATGTAGATTCCGTCATCTCCCGTAAGCAGTGTGTTGAAAACATAATTGCCGCATTTGCTGATACTCAAACACGAGGCCGGATAATTGGTATATTCTACCGTTGCCATATATTCTTCCGGTGACAGTGTGCTAAAGGCCAGTACCTTGGGATACTCTATTCCCACACCTACATAGATCGTATCCCCTTCGTCCGCCAGTTCTTCCGCACGATAAACCGCTTCTTCCATACCATCCTGAAATATCCTGCCGATGTCCTTTGCATACACTCCGAAATAAAAATGTTCAAAAAGCAGAAAAAGGACACAAAAAACAGCTACTGTCACTTCCGTAATATATTTCAGATCCTTGCGAAGCCATTCTGTCGTCCTGGAGATACCGACTGCCATCATCACCAGAATACTGATATGGAGACAGTTGATACGATTGACGTTCACATAGATCAAAGTTCCCAGGGCAAATGCGGTCAGGAACTGAATTCCCACCAGCACATATCCGTCATAGGTTCTACTCTTCAAGCTCCGGTAAACACTTCTTATACAATAGAGCAATCCGATCACGGCAAATACCAGAAAACATTTGTAATACAGCCCGAACTGGTCTGTACTGTTCCAATAACAGCCATCATTTTCATGGATCAGGATGGACATCAGATTCCTCAGTTTTGTCCCCAGTTCCGTCAGCGAGATCTCACTGTCACGCATTACCACCAGCTTCGGCACCGAAAACCACGGCATAGCAATCTCCGCTATCACGCCCTTATTTACCAGTAAAAACAGAACTGCCGGTATTGCCAGCACTCCTAAAAGTATGCCTGCCGAGACCGTCCATTTCGTTATTGCTGCCTTCTTTACATACAACAGATACGCCACCTGGAACAACACTATAAAAGGTACCACCGGCCAGATCGTTGCATAACAGTACAGACTGATTCCGTAAAAAAGCGCGGATAACAGATAATATTTTTCGTTCTTCATTCCCTGCAGGAAAAACAGCAGTCCGAAGATCAGAAATCCCGGTGCCAGATTACTCTCCAGTCCCCACCTCGACAGCATAATATGCCAGGGACTGATGGCAAGAAGAAACATTGCCCACAGAGCTGTTTTCTCATCCAGCGTTTCTCTTACTATCTTTTCCACAGCGATCAATGTCGCTATGGCCACGATCAGCTGCGGCAGACGGAACACCCAGGTATGCTGTCCAAAAATCGCAATAAACGGAATCATCATCAATGTATTCCATACATTCATTCCGCTTCCCCATGCCGTCAGATACATGGGAAAATGGTATCCAAAGGAATCCATTCCGAAGTGTAATAATGACCAGGCTTCTCTCGCAGCAAACGCCTCGTCCTGGTTGATTCCTCCCGGTGTCACTCCAAAGCGGAAAACTCTGGCCGCAACACCCATCAGCAAAATCAGAAGGTATAATATGCCTCTTTTATTTCCATTTTTCCATCCGTCTTTTTCCCAAATTCTGTTCATTTCCATGCACCCTCCTATGTGATCCGACTTTTCGATACTCTACTATATTACACTACAAAATCCTGCCTGTAAACCAAAGCGGATCCGTCAGTTCTCCGGCACGCAGTCCGCATCCGTCTCCTGTGTGCGATTAAAATTCTGGATAAAGCCGATCAGCTGCCCGGACAGAAGCACGGTGAACAGCGAATACCCTATGCGCCGTACCGGAATGTAGCTTAAGGACATGAGCAGAACGATCAGATCCGACATCAGATACACCCACTGGATCTTCCGGCCGGTGGCATGGGAAATGCTCATGGCCAGAGCATCGTCTCCGCTGGGTGCACCGCCGATCCGCACGCACAGACCGGCACCCACGCCAACGAACAACGCACCCACCAGTGCTGCCAGAAGCGGCTGGCCCGCCAGTTCCGGCCACAGATGTGGAAACTGTTCGCAGATCTTATAGGTTCCAGAAAATCCTGCCGTAGCCAGTGCAGAATAGGCAATAAATTCCTTGCCCAACAGTTTCCAGCCCAGTACATAGCACAGAACGTTCATAATGCCACCGGTGACCGCCGGGGAAATCCCGGTCCAATGCTCCAGCAAAAGTGTGGCTCCCAGTACTCCGCCCTCCGTCACTCCGGAGATGGAATGTACATTATATAATCCGAATGCCAGAATAAAGCTTCCCAGCAAAGTGATGGCACAATTTTTGAATGTGATGTTTTTGAGTGCCTGTTTCCATTCGTAGATCTGCTTTTTCATTCTGTATTTCTGTTCCTTTTCTATTTTATAATAGTTATCCACATCATTATATTATAAGCCCTGACCCCGGAGTGCCGTCAAGCAATATCGGAAAACCCTTTACGGATCTGCCGCAATCGAAAAGCCTCAGGCTGTTACACCTGAGGCTTTCCGATTTTCTTATGAGGGGGGGAGATAGTGAGTTCATCAACTATCTGAAATACATATTACAGGGAAAATGTGTACAGAGTGTGTACGAATTCTAACTTAATTCTAAAATGAATCTTGTGGTTTTATAAAATCTCCCTGTAAATATCTTTTTGTACCCTTTTTCTCACGACTACGGGGTCAGCAAACGCTGTCCCACATGAATACTTCCGGGGTTGGGAATCACATTTCTGTTTGCATCAAAAATCTTTTTCCATGCATATCCCTGACCATATACCTTTCTTGCGATCTTCCACAGATTATCTCCGGGCTGCACCACATAAGTATTCGCATTGCCGGGAATGACTGCTGTTGTAGATACTGCCGTAGCGGTACCGGGAAGATTAATGATCAATTTCTGTCCCACACGAATGAAGTTCGGATTCTTGATAGTGGTCTTATTATCCTCGTAAATTCTTCTCCACAGAGAAGCATTTCCCAGATATTTCTTAGCAATCTTGCTCAGAGTATCCCCGGGCTGAACGGTATAAGTGATGGTCTGGATCGTTCCTGCGGTTACGACTACACCATCGGAGTCTGAGCTGCTGTCGGAGTCGGAACTGCTTCCGGAGCCTCCGTTGCCATTGTTACTGCTTCCATCGTTGATCAGTATGTAATTCTGTGCAGCTCTCTTTAAATCACCCTCTTCTGTACGGAACTCGATTGCCAGTGTATGCTCTTTTTTGGTAGTATCAACATTTCTCAATGTACTGGTCAGCAGTGCAATTCTCGTACTTCCGGAAGTCGCGCTGTAATCCTTACCTTCCACCAGTTTCTGACCATCCAGATATACGGCACGGTATTCACTGAATACACCGTTAGATACCATCATCCGGCTGGACGCATTGTTGTTATAACCATTATAGTTGCCGCCTGACTCAGAGCCCATGTAGATCGTCGGTACACGCTCCTTCAGTCCATATCCCTCATCGGTGGCGTTCTCAACGTTCTCATCCGTATTTTCCAAAACGGTCAGCGTATAAGTTGCCGTACTGCTAGAATAGTTGAATCTGCTGCCGTTCTCCATACGGACGGTGAAGGTAAAGCTTCCGGCCTCCTGCGGTACACCGTAGATCTCACCATTGGGTTTGATCTCCATACCTTCCGGAAGTTTTCCGCTGTATAAGCGGTAGCTTACCTGATTCCAGCTGTATTTATTGCTGTTCTGGATCATGGTTCCATAAGGAACATATTTTACTGCTGCAGGAATTTCCTTCGTAACGATAGCAGGATCACCGATAGTACCGGTTAAAGTCAGTACCATAAGTGTCTTGCCAGCGGCACTGATCGTCAGTCTGCCGGTGACTTCCGTACCTGCTTCCGCACCGTCCTTTGCCACGATTCTAAGCTTTGCCACATTACTGTGATCAGAAGCCGATGCCGTTCCATAGCCGGACAGATCATGAGTTCCATCCAGTTCCCAGTAATCCCCGATCTGTAACGTATCGGACTCCAGTTCTGCCTTGATGTTCTTTAAATCTGCTGTTCCGATATTTGCCAGGAAAATATCATGACGATTGTCGTGGTAGCTATCGATCATCATCTCTCTGGTAGAATAGATCACGCCATCCTTGTATTCCGTTCTGGCACTCTCATCTGTCAGGCTGTTGACAAATAACGGATACTCCTCATTGTTTGCCTGAATCACCTTCAGCCAGTAATTCTTGGAAGCCTTACCATCCTGCGCAGATGCGGTATACTGCAGCACGCCGTTGGAAAGATCGTGATAGCTTTTACCACTGATTTCCGGAGAACTGCTTCCCTCCGCATACAGCTTGATGGTATCACTGGAAAGCCTGAATGTGGGTGCCACGTTGCTCAGATCCGTTCCCGGAGCCACCATCATCACATGGTAATTGTACTCCCCATAAGTATCATTTCCCGTACTTACGGTATATGCGGGAATCGCACTGCCATTGGCATCTTTCAGACCGGTAAAGCTTACAGCTGTTGCACTGCTCAGCACATATCCTGCATCACTGCTGCTGTTCTGTGACTTACTGTTGGTTCCGTTTACCGTCTGGAAACTATATTTTCCGATGACCTGATTCTCATCTCCGTCCGGACCGACGAAGCAGGAAAATACAACGCCCTGACTATAATCCGCCTGATAACCACCCGGATAGCTGTCACTGAACAGACTGTCTTTGATATCCACTGCTCCGGCAGCCTGCGCCTGGGCAATACTGTTGTAATTTCCCACATAAGCTGCGGTTACTTTGGAATTGTCCTTCGTACCCATGCTATAGCAGGAAATTCTTGCACTGTAGATTCCGTTTGCCGGATACTCTTTATACAAAGTAAATACATACTTATAAACTCCGGTGTTACGATCATAACTGCCGGATGTGTATTCGGAAACATAATTCCGATCTGCGACATCATATAAGCTGCTGATACCGAAACTGATACCGGTTCCATACATCCCCAGTTTCAGGGGAAGGCAGCCGGTAGCATTTCCGGCAGCATCATAGGATACCAGAGTGATATCCTTATCCCCATTCATCAGATATCCTGCTTTTGCTGCACTCATATCCGCTGCAAAAAGCTGTTCTGTGATCTCCGTTGCCTGGGCAGCCTGGGCAGGGTCGGTGTATTTTCCTGCAAATGCCTTCAGGGCCGCATACTGCGGTGCTGCATACACCTGAGGATTTACCGCTAATCCCACATAATAGGAACCGCTATAATCGTTCTGGCTGATCTCATACCAGATCCTCAGCTGTTTATTGTCGGAACTGTAATCACTATACTCAACGTCTCCCATGTTGACAGGGTTTCTACTGCCGGAAGCATCCTCTCTGTATACTGCTGCTGTCAGCCATTCCTCACTTGCGGTGCGCTGAATACGGATGCTGTATTCCTTATCATCCTTTGCCAGCTGATTGGCCTCTCCGACGATCATTGTCGCAGTCATGCCGCCTCCGTAGCAAGAATCGCTGCTCAGGTCCAGGATATCCCCCTTATGACCGATCTTGTAATCATCATCTCCGTAACTCAAAGTCCATGCGATCTTACCGGTATCCACCTGTGCATTGCTTCCTGCCAGCAGTTTTTCGATCTTTACCCGTGTTAATTCCACCGGTGTATAGCCGGTCAGATCCACTGTCAGATACTCCGGGGATAAGTCATAGGTGATGGACTGGGGTGCGATGGCAGCCTCAGGATCATTGGTGAATTCCTTTTCCTCCGGATATACCACAACCTCTTTTCCCGCAATATTCAGGCTCAGCTGTGTTACTGCAGTTCCATCCATAGCCGCATTGACATGAAAGGTATGTCCTCCTACTTCTACAGTGTCCTCCGGATTCATGAACCACTCATTGGTGGTCTCCCCATTACAGGTAAACTGCACCTCATAAGGGAAGAACGGATTCTCCTCCGGAATCTGGATGGTATAACTGCCATCTTCAGCAAACAGATCCGTCCACTGACTCTGGTCTGCCTCATTTCCGGATACTGACGGGTCAATTACACTGACCGCCAGTCTGCCGGTATTGAACCATACCTGATCCGCTTCCGGTACAGCACTTTGGGCTGTCTCTTCTGCCGCTGCTGGCAACGTGGGCATGATCAGAAGCGCTGCCAGAAACGCTGCTATGCCCTGTTTCAAATGTTTCATTTGATGAACTCTCCTTTCGGCTTATTCTATATAGTTCTGTCCAAGAGTGATCAGTTCCTGGATGGAATATAAGCGGCATTGCCGCAAATTCCCTGATTCATAATCGAAGATGAAACTATCGTTCCACACATCGCAAAGGCCGGGCAGTTCTGCCAGAACCTCAAAATCGGCATTTAGCAGAAGTCCGTAACGTTCTCCCTCCGTACTGATGTATTCGGTAACCAGCAGATCTCCCAGCTGGGTCACGTAGGTCAGATACCCCTCTTCCTCTAATGTCGCCAGTTCCCTGCCGGAAGCATCATAGACCACCGGTGCCGCATGCAGGGACGAAGTCACAAGATAATCCTCCGTGTGAAATTCTTCGTACAGATCCTTTCCGGGCTGCTCTTTCCGCTCTTCGGAGAGGATCGTGCCATCTGCCGCACTGTAGGTTCGTACGGTACCGTCATACCAGATGACCTCCAGATAAGATATCTGCGTACCTTTTCGGAATTGCTGATCGTAAATGGTATCTGCATCTGGAAGGGACACTTCAGCGATCTGTTCTCCCGCTCTGTCATAAATACGGAATCCTTCATTCTGAAAAAGCATCACGGTACTGCCATCCTGACTGATCCTCGCCTCATCATGTGCATAGCGGGCATCATACGTCAAAAGAATGGTATCCTCGTAATTCTCCAGCTTCATGATGCGAAGCGTCGGATCATTACGGCTTCCCGCCACGGCATAGGTATTGCCAAGTTCCAGAAAATCAAACAAATTCTCTCCGGTTTCTCTGGAAGAAAGATGTGCACCGCTGTCATAAAAAGAAAAACTTTTATCCTCGCAGGCAGCCATCACATAAGTCTCTCCTATGGCAAAGGCATTAATATTCACATTGTTGGTGTAAGCCAGTTCCAGCTGTTCTCCCTGTGGTGTGATCTGTACCAGAAGGTTCGTATTTGCCAGATAGATCCCGCCCTCATCCGCTTTCAGATAAAAGGGATCCTGTGCCGCATTCTCCCCCAGGCTGATTCCCTGTGCCGTATCTACCAGCCCGAAGACATTATCGGTACCGTTTCTCACCGCATATGCAAAATAATCTCCGGAAAATCCGCCTTCCATATGCGTGTAATCTGAAGTCTCATACAGGATCAGGGACTCCCCTGGATCCCGAAGATCGAACAGTTCCACACTTCCATCGGAGAAACTGACTGCCAGAAAGCTCCCATCCTGATTCAGGGCAAAAATATTATCTTTCGGATCTGCCAGAATATCATTTGTCACGATCCGCAGCTGCCGGCCTCCAAAGTCACACTCTGCCTTCTTTTCTCCGGATGCTATATCGTACAGGATCGCTTTCTGCTCCGATCCATTTACACATGCTGCCGTTTTACGATCTCCGGAGATGGCAAGAAAAGTTGCCTTTTCTCCGGTCCAAAGCACATTGCCTGTTGATATTTCATAATTTTCCACGCCGTCCCCGGCTGCCACCAGAATATGATCCTCATCGATAAACAGACCATCCGCCAGAGCAGACGGAACCGTAGGTATTTCCGCCAGTTTCTCTCCGCTCTCCAGATCATACACTGCCGCCGCATATCCATAGACCACACAAAGTCTGCTCCCCTCCGGAGACAGATCCATGTCAAAGGGAGCTGCCGGAAGTTCTATCGTGTTATATGCCTTATAGCCGTCCGACAGACTGTATACTCCCAGCGCATCGGTCAGGGCTTTTTGTGCCTGCGCAGTGCGTGGTGCCGTGAATACGGATTCTCTGTCCGGAATTGCTTCCATAGCTTCTTTGACCGCTCCGGTCACATCGCCCTGTGCCAACAGGTCTGCAGAATACTCTGCCATGGTCAGGGCTGCCTGCCGTTGTTCCTTCTGATGCATTCCCTCAAAAGTACAGGCTCCTCCGGCCAGAAACAACACTCCCAGAACCGCTGCAGAAGCAAACATTCTTCTCTTATGGCGTACCATCCGTGGATCTTTCTTAGGAAGATCCCGGAAAGCCTTCAGCATCTCTGCCGCCGTCTGGTAACGGTCTGCCGGTTTTACCGACATGGCCTTATTGATAATTTCCGCTACGGCCATGCTGCAGTCCGAAGGCCCCAGAGGAATCACCTCTGCTGCTCTCTGTGCGGGCTTTCTGCCGCTTAACAGATGATACAGGGTAGCACCCAGACTATAGATATCGGACCTTGCATCCAGAAGCACACCGGGCTGACTCCTCGTTACGCTGCCTGCGGAAAAAGATACCTGCGAATCCGTCTTTGGTGCTGACAGATCTCCTCCATCCACCTCCGTGGCATCCGGATCCACCTGGGTTCTCTCATCATCCACTTCCGTCCGCTCATCGTCCACCAGTGTCCTGTCATCTTCTGCCACCGCCTGGGAACGCTTTCCCGCGGCGGGCATTCCCGCCATACGGCCTCCCTGTATGTACTCTGCACCGTAATGCTCCGGAGAAGCATAACCTCTGCTGAATCCTACCTTGACTGCCCCATCCTCTCCGAGCGCCAGTGCAATGTTAAAGTCGATCAGGCAGATGTCACCATCCGGCAGCAACATAATATTGGCCGGTTTGATATCCCCGTGCAGAATTCCATGGGATCCCTGATGATGCAGATAATCCAACGCTTCCAACAGCTGACAGGACCATTTCACGATATCCGGCTGAGGGATTTTTTCTCCCCGGGCCAGAATCTTATCCAGACTTTCGCCCTCGATATAATCCATTACGGTATATACCACACCGTCCTGCTGTACGAAGTCGTATACCTGAGGTATATACGTCTGCCGCAGGTTTTTCAGCATGTCCACTTCTCGTCGCAGAGACTCCTCTTTCGTGGAAAGGGATCTCTTATCCGCTTTCAAAACCACAAGCTTATGAAGACGCGTATGTCTGCCGAGGTAGACAACACCGCCTCCTCCGGCACCTATTTTTTCATCAATTTCATAAAGACCTGCTATTATTTTGTGGTTTTCCATATTCTTTCTCCAGTTTGTTTCTTATTTTCCTACCGGTAATACCAAAGACCACAATGCACCCAAGTCCTACAAGAACTGCCAGCACCATAAGGGCAATTCCTCCGTAGAGCCAGGCATCTGTCTGTGACAATCCAAGCATTCTCCTGCCGTCCTTTCCGGATCTGTCTATCCATTCACCGCAACAACGCCTACCGTAATGTTGTCTCTTTCCCCGCGGTCCATCATGCATTCAATCATTTCTTCGCATGCCTCATCCGCTTTTTTTACCTTCCGAAGCTTTTTCTCATATTTCCGGAGATCCTCTGGCACCAGCTGATGATAAAAGCCGTCCGAGCACACGATAAACAGATCTCTTTCCTTCACACTTCCCACTGTACTGGTGAACCAGAGTTCATCCTGTTTGCCCAGATAGTTGTCCAGATAAGCTTTCATCCTTCCATTTTTGATCCGGGTCACACTGGCATCCACCGTCAGCTGCTCCAGTGTTCCGTCATTGTAACGGTAGACTCTGCTGTCCCCTACCTGAATAATATAGTAGGTATTCCGAACGATCATAAGCAGAGAAAGCGTTGTTCCCATCTCTATTCCTCTTGCGATCCGGCACTCTCTGACAAGTGTATTACATTCCTCCACAAGATCCTTCATGTGAGAAAACAGAAGTTCTCCATCTGCTCCGGTAATGTCCAGCCACTCGGTGACCTCGTCAAACCACGCCTCAATTCTCGCAACTGCCAGCGATGATGCCATTTCACCATGCTCCAGTCCCCCAATACCGTCACAGACCGCAAGAATAATAAAGTTGTCTCCTTTTCTTTCAAAGGTGCGAAGTACTACCGCATCCTGATTATTCTCACGTACTCTGCCGATATTGCTTTTGCATCCGGCAACATACCTCATATTTCCTCTCCTTACAGATGGATTCTATATTTTACCGGTTTGGTCGTCGTGAAGGTGACTTCACCGCCGTCCGGCAGAGGATATGGCTGATTGGGAATCAGCACCTGATTATTTACCAATGTATGGTTAGCGGATCCCAGATCAATGATGCAGTATCCGCTGCCACTTCTCTCTATTCTGGCATGTTTTCTTCCGATCCGGCTGAAATCCTTGCTGAAAGCGACATCCGGCTGGGTCTCATCCGAAGAGGTACGCCCAATCGTAATAAAGGGACCCGCAAAATCCAGAGAGATCCGGGGAATGGCTCCCGGAACCGCAGATTCGATCAGCTCCAGACAGGCACCGCCATTGTAGTCTTCTCCTGCAATTTCCGTGCTCTCATCCGTAACTGTCGACATCATAGGAAAGCTTCCCTGAGGCATTTGCGGTGTCGGGGCCTGCTGCATAACGGACGGTTGTGCCACAGTCTCCTGTGCACGTGCTGCTGTCGGCTGCTGTATCGGTGCGCCTGTTACAGGATTCTGTTCCTTCTTCTTACCACCGAAAAGGGAAAATCCTCCCCCTTCTTTCTTTTCCTTTTTCTTTTTGGGAGTATCGCCGAACAGAGCACTTACTGCTGCATCCGAATCACTCATATCGTCAAGTCCCGCAAACAGTTCCTCTTTTTGCGCGGGTACCGGATCCGCTGCTTTTTTCGGTTCGTTCTCTTTCTTTCCGCCAAACAGGGAGAACTTCCCACCGTTTTTGGCATGCGGCTGTGCCTGCTTTCCGTCCGGTGCCGCTGCTGCCGAAGCTGTCTGTGACACAGGTTCCATCTTCTGAGAGGACATCTGCGATGTCGTCTGGGCCGGTGCCGTCTCCCGCGTTGCCGCTGCCGGGGTTATGTTCTGTGCTGTATACTGTGGTACCGCTGCCTGTCCCATTCCTGTTTTCTTCTGCTCCTGTAAAAGGATCTGGTAGAGGTCCGCCAGATTGGAATCCTCGTTTCCGAAATACCGGAACATGGTTACCTGAAAGCCCGGATCGTCCGCAATGGTGATCTCGGTAAACAGATCCTTGAAGAATTTTTTGATTTCCGCATCACTGTAGCAGTAGCTGTTTTCCGGTACATAGATCAGGCTTACGCCGTGATTCATCTTATTGATAAACACATATCTTGGATCTATGCAAAGATTATGATAATCCAGGAACCAGTCCTTTCCCTTCATAAAGGGTGTCAGCAGATCCATAAATAATTTTACAAACTGTTGTTTACTCAGATTACGATCTGAATAGGCCAGTGCAATGGTGTTGATCAGCTTATAACGCAAATTTGTACTGCCATTGACGGTTACGATCCGGAAGGGAATCAGGAATTCCGGGCAATCCTCCTCCATTACTCGTACAGCAATCTCATCTACCTCTGCCTGCAGCGGCAAAGCAATGTTCAGATAATTACCCTCCAGGCTGCTCTGCAGGGAGAAATTTTCCTCATTCATCTGTTTTTCACTCCTTCTGCTTATTCTTCAAAATACTTTAATGTCAGCAATGCCATACTTTCTGTCAGTCTGGCCTGTGCAATGCCGTTATGGAACGGCTGGGCATCCTTATAATTTTCCTCAATGATCAGATGGTTCTTCTCACTGATATACCCCCAGTCATCTACACTCTTTACCGCTCCCAGATGATTCGAAAAAGATTTTGCATCATTGTACTGGTAATCAATGACCTGATTGCCGTCTCTGTCAATATAGCCCCATCTGCCGTTTGCGTCTGCCACCGCTATGTAGCTGTCGGACTCCGGCGCTTTTGCATCCGCATAAGAATTCTCACCGATATGATTGCCCTCTGAGTCGATCAGATACCACACACCGTTTTCTTTCACCATGGCCCGGTTCCCGGCAAATGCATTGCCCAGAGAATTGACCGCCACATCTTCCAGCATGTAATCCACGACCGTTTCCCCGGAATCCTTGATAATTCCCCATTTTCCCTCTCTGGATACCGCAGCCACGCCACAGGCATTTCCGCTCATCCGGTCAAACTGATAGTTCACCGCAATAGGGGCAAAATCATAATCGTAATAGCTGTAAGTATCGCCGCGCTTTCCAAGAATCCTCTTTCCGCTGACTCCCAGGACATCCGTCATTTTGTCATATGTCGTGCCGTCATCCGCGCCATACCAGTCCCCGTTAGAGAGGATCGCATAATAGGTTCCGTCCATGGATACCACCGCAAATCCAGCCGTCCCATAAGAAGTGGCACTGTCATAGATAAAGTCCAGCACATCGCTTCCTCCTTCATCTATATATCCCCACTTTGTGCCGTCGAATGCCGCCATCTGACGGTTATCTGCCGAGGGAAGAATCTGCTCGTATCTTGTAACTTTCACCTTGTAAGGGTATCTTATCTCCTCCAGATAATCCGCAAGGGACTGACTGCCCGTCTTCTCCACTCCTGCCTTCAGAAGGGTAACGGCCTCCGGCCATTTTGATCTTCCCACATAATACTCTGCGGCAGTCCGGTATTCCTCTTCCGTGGCAGTTCCTGCCAGATTACGTTTTTCCACAAGTTTTACATAGGAATTCATATCTCCATAGTCCTGATAAGAAACAAGAAGCTTCGCCTGGATCTCCGTCGTCAACCGGGAATCCTGCGCCAGTGCCTCCTCATAAAGGTCGATAGCCCTGACATACAGCTGCCTTGCCGCCAGTGCATCTGCTTCCGCTGCCAGGTTTCTTTGTTCCTCTATCACCTCGGTACCGGACGCTGTCCGTATGGAAAGCAGCCAGCCGACTCCCAATACCACCGCAATAACTACGATCAATAACATCTTCTTTGTCTTCATAACACTACCTCAGTCTCCTAATTATGGAATCAATAATGCGATCAATGTCCCCAGGTATAAAAACGGGATCATGGGAACACCATTTTTCAAGGTCAGCTTTTTACGCAACAGCTGCACGATGGAATAAATGCAGCAAAGCATGGTTCCGTAGAAAAGTGCTCCCATGATCCGCTCCCCGGTCAGATACAGTCCCATGACAAATGCCAGTTTCACGTCTCCGGCCCCCATCTGCCCTCTGGAAAACAGATAGCAAAGCAAAAAAATCAATCCACTGATCAGACCTCCCCCGAGAGAACGGCACAAAAGCTCGAAGCCGTAGGAAACCGTAACGATCAGTGTAATCCCCACAACTGCTGTCCACAGCAGAAGTAATATCAGAATGACCTTATTGGGTACCATCTGTTTTTTACAATCTGTCACAGTGAGCACAGCAAGCCCGCCAAGTAATACTGCTGCCAGAAGATATCGCGATGCTCCAAGCTGTGGCAGCCGGATTCCTGCCACCACCAGGGTTCCTGAAAAGGTAAGGATCAATGTCAGGATCACAGTAATATCGGTAATCCATTTCCCGCTGTGACGAAATTCCAGATCCATCTTCTGTTCCACAATATATTGCAGTCCGTAGAAAACTGCCGTTACCATGCCGGCCGTAAACGCTGCACTAAACCACTGCATTTTGTTCCTCCATCCTCAGGGTTGATAAGTTCTTCCGTCACCGTCCAGCCAGGCCGGAACTGTAACTCTCTGTACCACATGAATATCCTTTGGTACCACGAATCCGATAAAGCTCATGTCTATGTCATACTGTACGACGAAGTCTATCATTTTCTTGTCCTTGTCGCAGTACATGGTACTGCCGGAAAAATCAAGTCCCGCCGTACCATCCTTAACTCCGTAAGCTCTTAATACCGCATCTGCGTCACTGCCGAGATGCTGCTTGGTCAGTACACTTGCCGCGGCCTGCGCTCCGACAGATTTCACAGCATAAGAAGCCCCCGAGGCTCCCATATAGATCACTCCCACCAGCAGTGACTGTGGATCACTGAACAGATCGGTCACCTGCTGTACGGATTTTTTTGTGGATTCCACGGTTGCCTTACCGTCTTCATAGGTCTGTTTTGCCGAATTATAGGCATTTGTAATGGATTCCTGTGATACCTCAAGCTGTTTCACACTTTCCGCTGTTCCGGAGATATCACCGGTAAGTGTCTGAATTTTGTTCAGTGTATCCACTACCTGTGTTGCCGTATCATCAATGGACGCTGTATACGATGCCCCGTCTGATGCGATCTTCTGTTCTGCACCGCGGATCCCCAATGCCTGATAGAGGTAGGAATAACTCGCCAGTTCATGGGCCGCAGTATTCATGGCAAACTGGATCTTATTATGTACGATAAAAACATTAATGAGATAGATAATTGCTATCACCACCATAAGAAAAACAGTAAAGGTAATGACAGCCTCTACGACCATCATTCCCTTCTGTTCCTCTTTCAGTTGTTTTCTTAGCTTTTTGTGATACTTACTGAAGCTGTTCATTTAATAACCTCTTGTCACCGTGAATTTGTAACTGTTCTTCTCGAATTCCATCAGGCTGTTATAGTCATCACTGCTCGCTGCCTTTCTGGCAAAACCTTCCGGCATCACGAGAAAATCAAGATGTACGGTACAGGTTGCATTCACCGCAGTATGCGCATCCTTCATATGAAAGCTCAGGCTCGTCAGATTTTCATCCTCCTTCAGCCCCGCATCTGCGGCATTGACATTTAATTCGATCAGATTCCTCGTCCGGTTCATGACCTCGTCTGTAGAAGTCAGGAAAACGATCATCAGTTTCAAATATTGTTCATAGTCCAGCCGGACACAGGAGTCCTCTGCGGATTCCACAGCATCCTTATTTAACAGGGAGGCGAATGCATCATAAGAAGTAAGATCCTTCAAATGCTGTTTGATGAGAACCACATCATTTCCCTTTTTCAGTTCCCCCCAGTCTCCCGCTGTCTCAATACCGGTTACCGCCAGCCGTAATGCGGCTCCGACCGCGATTCCAAGGATCGGATTGATGGCCGTGGCAGCATCCCGGATGGCATTGATAGCCTCATTGACTTCACTGATCGCATAGGTCGAAGTAAAATTCATTACCGTACGAATGGCAAGAATTTTATTTTTTGCCTCCGTCAGATTGTTCTTCGAAGAATTATTTCCTCCCAGAAGATACTCCAGTTCTGCCTGATAGAGATAATTGATCTTCCGGCTCATCTCGTATCCCGTTAACGATACTGCCGGTTCCGGGTCGGGATCGCTCTCATTCTTCCTGACGTTCGTTACACGGCTGGAGAACATACCGAAATCATACTGAACGGTGTAAAATTTCAATAAAAGCATATTGACATTACTTTTGAACTTATTTATGGAAAACATATCCGCCGCCGTACCGATCATATCCGTCAGATTAAAACCGGCGGGATCTCCGCTGTTTCCATATCCGAATTCTGCGGGAATATCTCTGGCCGTTGTCGAGCTGTCATCCTCTGCCAGCTTTTTTTCAGCATTTTCCTTTGCTTCTTTTGCAGCATCCTTTTTCTCTTCATAAGTCTTTTCATCGGCTGCGTTTTTATCGAAAGTATCTATCAGTTCATCATATAATTTTTTTTGTTCGATAACACTTTTGAAGTCATTCCACTTGGATTCTTCCAAAAGCTTTTCTGCCGGATTCCATTCGTAATCCTCCGGTTTCAGATAGGCGGTGATTACTTTATTCACTTCCTCCGTTGCTGTCTCTACCGTCTGTGAATATTCCGCATTCACCGGAGAATCCTTTTTGCTCAGATGCTCTGCGATCAATGCATATAGCTGCAGTTTATCGCTTCCAAACAATCCTTCCATTTTGTCCAGATCGTCCTGCAGGCCGTCTTTCAGATCCTGCGTTACACTTTCATCATCCAAAGTAGTCTGAATTTCGTTCATCAGTTTACAGATATCACTGCCGTAATCCGTAATTTCTTTTGCCTTGGCCGTAAGGTCTGTCACCTTCTCATCAAAATTATCCAGACGGATATCTCCGTTTTTTACCGCACTGGTAAATTCCTCTGCCGCATAGGTAAACTTCTGGGTAATATAGTCTTCCTGTGCATAGGGATCTCCCGTATAAGCATCCGAGATTGCGCACAGCCTTTCTTCTTCATCCGACAAAGGATCCGGTGCAGGACTCTCCTCCACACTTCCGGATTCTCCCTCTCCGGTGCCTTCTCCGCCTTCCGTAGTGTTGCTCTCTTCTCCATGGGAACTGCTTTCGTAATCCTCAATTTCCTGCCGGTGATCCAGAGCACTCTTTATGGCTTCCGGATCCTCGCTTTTATAAGCTGCAAATCTCTTATAGGAGTCACTTTCATAAATTGCCTTTATGTCCGTAACACAATAGTTATAGCCCGCATTGATTCCGTCTCTGTATGCCGGATAGCCGTCGATCACCTTTAAGATCTCATAGTATTCCTTGATTTTTTCAAAAAGTTTATCGATCTTCTCATCCAGTTCCGTCTTTTTCTTGATGACTTTGGAATCTTCTTCCATATTGGATACAGTTTCCAGCATATCCAGAAGATCCGTATTGTCCTCCAGCAGCTGTTCCGCAATATGAAACCGCATAAAATCGCCCACCTGAGTTGCCAGCACCACATTGTCTCCCAGATTGGCATTCTCCGGAAACTCATAACTCATTTCCACTTTCGCTGACCGGTAAGGCATAAAACCTTCCACCTCATTCATCCCCGCGAAATCCTGTATGGCCTCCAGGTGGTTCCAGTTGATACCATTCGCCGAAGGGTCAAAAGAAGTCTTCATATAGGCCTGCAGATCATCCAGTGCTTTCAGGCCGTCCTCGTTTTGTGTTACTGCAAAGAGTCCGTACAGTTCCTTTAAGAGATTGTCATACTGGGTCAATACTGTCTCCCCATAGTTATCCGCTGCCATAACTGCCTGATTGCCGCAAAGTTTCAGCCTGGATAAATCCGTAAGAAAACCCGTGAAAAAAATAGTGGGGACCAGAATCAGAGTCACCAGAACCGTTATGGAACCCCTTGATCTTTTTAAAAACAACTCCATGCTTCTCTCCCCTTTATTTGATATCGAATTTCTCCTTGAACTGGTCATAAAATCCTTTTGCCTTGCCTACCAGTTCACTTGCCTTCTGTCCCAGTTTTGTCTTACTTACTACATCTACTACAAAATCCGTATTCCGGATAAAATCATCACCGTTCGTCACTACCGCCGTTGCTGTTGCTGAGATCGTTATTGAGTCCCTGCCTCCCACCATTTTCAGGCTGATGGCCGGGGTCACTGTCTGCGTCGCCGTGGCCGTAATTGTCTTATACACTACATAATTTTTACTGTCTGCAGTTATCTGCACATTTTCTCCATTGTCAAAGAACATATATCCTACCATGGAACGAAAAAAACTTTTAAAATTGTCTTCACTGAAATGAAAGCTCAGAAAACGATACGGAAAGGAATTCGAATAATCATCCCCCGGGGCCTGGTAGCTGCTTCCCACGGCACTGATCGTTCCCTCCGCTTTTCCGTACGTCATATCTGTGGACGCCGTCACAAAATTGTCCGAATCTGTATTTTTATAATAAATCAGAGCATTCTGCACATTTGCCTGAAGATTGGCTTTCTGACACATAAAGATGGCAACATAGTACAGAGCAATTATCATAATAAAACAGAAAGGCAGCAGCAGAGTGGCTTCAACTACCGCAAGTCCTTTTTCATTTTTGATCCATTTCCCCATACTATGTCCTCCATCCATGCATTTAACTCAATTATCCGATAGAATCGCTCTGTCCTAAAATCTTATCCCAGGTTTCATTAAACCACTCTGAAATCTTACCCCAGAAAAGAGCCGCTAACAGAACTACGATCAGGATTAAAAGAACAGTAGCTACAATAGAGGAAACTCCTGTCTCATCCTTTTTAAACTGATCTGCGAATTTTGCCATACGGATTTTGGCACCAATATAAAAACGATCCAATGTATTCAGCATTTTTTATTCCTCCTGTGTTTTTCATTCATTTATTATCATCCGGTGTCCGATACAGAAGCCACTTAACACCGGTACAATAACCCATTTCTAAAAATTGAATCCACTCATCACCGGCACAATGATGAGAATAATGATTCCTGCAAACATAAGCATTGTGGGAAGCAGCAGCTTTGACTGGATCTTCTCCCCCATTCTTCTGGCATCGTGCTTATGTTCCAGCCAGCTTTCGTCATTCAGCTGCCGGAAGAGGCTTACGATCTCCGAATTACCTTTGGAAGTATTCTGTATGATCGCTGTTGCCAGTTTTGTCGTGTAGACATTATTACATTTCGTGATAAATCTGGAGTATGCCTCCACCGGAGATACGTTATTGTCAAAATCCAACAGTACCCGGGTCATTTCCTCATAAAGTGTACCGGTTCCACTGAGACTGGCCAGTTTCCACGCCTGACTGACCTCCATGCCAGCCACCGTAAGCAAAGTCAGTTTGGACATGACCTGAGGAAACTGTCTGGAAATATCCTCCTGCCGTTTTGTGACCACCTGGGTAACGCTGTCATAAGGAAGATATCCCATCAGTGCAAACACCGCGAAACAGACCACGCCGATAATAATGCTTCTGGTTCCCATTTTCATGGCGAATCCCAATCCCATTCCCAGGAACAGCACTACCACCCCCAATAAAAGATTCCCCAGCAGGGATGCCAGCAGGTAATAGGTATAGTTGATTGCTTCCTTTTTTTCCTTAAATTGAATGCATTTCTGGTTCAGTTTTTTAACCACATCACTGGTTCCGTCCCAGCCGAGAAGCTGGATCATACGATAACCGGCCAGAGGGATGATATCCAGAACACTGATTTTTCCTTTTTTCAAAACCTCCAGCTGTTTTCTTGCTTCGTCCTGTTTTTTCTTAAGGGCTTTTCCCTTTTTCAGTTTTTTCTTGTCCTGCTGCCCGCTTTTTTGAATCTGCCCGGCAAGAAGGTTCATCTCAATCTGGGTCTTCTTAATGGTCTCTGTCTGAATCTCCACATTGCAGACAATCAGTGCCTTCGCCAGATTGTCCCCTGCCATCAGGAAGAGAAAAGCAAATATTACAAAAAAGATGCTTGCCAATATCATACAAATAAACATTTTGCTTCCTCCTATACTTCAATCCTGCTGCTCTTGACCGCCAGCACATAAGATATGCCAAAGATGATCAGTGCCACTGTGGCACAAATGTGTCCCACCATGGTCGTAAAGAGAGATTCCAACAGACCGCCGCCCATACTTGACATTGCCACTACAATGACGATCGGCATGATAAGCATTACCATGGTCTCCGATTTTGCGGAGGTGATGGTGGTCTCGATCTCCTGCTCGATCTCGATCTTGTCCCGGATCACTTCTTCCGTCTGCGTCAGAATATCTCCGAACCGGTCGCTTTTTCCTTCAATAACGCTATAAATTGTTGCAAAGCTTCGAATATCTTCAATATCACTGCGATCCGCCAGATCCTGAAAGAGAACCTTCATCTCAATGCCGCCCCTGTCATACTGTAAGATAATATTTTCAACCTCTTTTACGATATCTGCCTTGGAACTATAGGAAAGCTTCAGATCTTCCAGCGCCGATTTTACAGCTGCTACCTCTACATTGCCGGCGCGGACTGCCACACTCATAGAACTAAGGAAATCTTTGAACTGCAGCCGAAGCGCCTTCTGCCGTTTTCCTATGGTACCCTCCGCATACATTTTCTCCAGATAAATTCCAGCAAGAAAACCGATGACAACGGAAATCGGAATCAAATGGTAAAAAAGATACGCTACCACAGAGACCAGAAGGCTTGCTCCTATATAGACCGCAATATGTTCCAACCTGCTCATGTTGCATTTATAGTAGACAGGCATTTTATTGTTCATGATTCGTCCTCCGCATCTGCCAGATAATCATAGATACCGCTGGCAATGAATTTATCAGGGTGTACCATTTTATTATGCGTTCTCTTCAAAGAACCGGATACTTTACGGACCGTCGTGTTTTCATCCTCTTCAAACTTAAATAACGGATTCATGATGATCCGGCCGTTTTCCAGTCCTACGATTTCCGTGATCTCCATGGTCTTACGGGATTTATCCCTCATACGGGACAGATGGATAATAATATCCACTGCAGAAGCTATCTGCTGCCGGATGGCCTCCAGGGGCAATGCTGCCTCACCGCTGAGTACCATGGTCTCCAGTCGGCTCAACATGTCCTGGGCAGAGTTTGCATGTCCGGTAGACAGGGAACCGTCATGACCGGTATTCATGGCCTGCAGCATGTCCAGTGCTTCCGCACCACGGACCTCGCCGACAACGATTCTCTCCGGTCTCATACGCAGAGATGACTTGATCAGGTCGCGGATCGTAATGGCTCCTGCTCCTGTGGAGTTGGCATTACGGGTCTCCAGTCGTACCAGGTTGGGTACATTTCTGATCTGCAGTTCGGCAGAATCCTCGATTGTAATCACACGTTCATCGGAGGGAATATAATTGGACAATGCATTCAGGAACGTCGTCTTACCGGATCCTGTACCTCCGCTGATAAAAATGTTGTATTTGGCTCTCACCAGCTTTTCCAGAAATACCGCTGCCTCCGGTGTAATGGATTTGTAACCGATCAGCTTCTGGATTGTCATGCCTTCTTCCGGGAAACGACGAATGGTAACGATCGGGCCGTTTAAAGCAATCGGATCCAGTACGACATTGACACGGGAGCCATCTGCCAGTCTGGTATCTACAATAGGATTACTTTCATTGACACTCCGCCCCATGTCCTGTACAAATTTTGTAATGATATTGCGAAGTCTCTCCTGACTTTCAAACTTATCCGGAATTCTCTGCAGTTTTCCTGCTTTTTCGACGAAGATACAATCATAACCGTTGATCATAACTTCCGTGATGGATTTATCCGAGATGATCTTGCCCAGAATACCCAGTCCACGAATGGACTCGAATACCGTATCCGCAAGACTCTTTCTGACTTTAAAAGAAATGGAGGAATAATAAGCTGCCGTCTCGTAATCTACCGTCTCACACTGCTTCATCCGCAGTTCCAGCATGGCATTGATCCGGTCCTTTAACTGCTCATCCGACAATTCAGAATAGCTGGGATCTCTGCTTACCATCTCCCTGATCTGTGTTATCTCTTCTGTAAAAAAGTCTCTCATTTCTTCCGCCCTCATCCGTATATTTCCTGTGGTTTTCCACCATTACGCAAAACTATTCCGCACTAAATCAGCTGTAACAGGCAATTACTGCAGGCATCCTGTGCTGCCGCTGCAATAAACTGTCCCGGTTCCGGGTTCTGCACTGCATTTATTCTGCCGATCACAGGAATATCGCTGGAAACCGTGCTTTCTCTTCCCATATAAAAATTCAGAAGACGTACCATCTTCTTACTGTAGGCATTGATAATATGCATCTGGTTTAAAAATCCGGTCATCTTCGAGGCTGCCATTCTGTCCGGCTTCTCTACGACGATGATCCGGTCAGCCAGTTCAAACACCACCTGCGCCTTAACATCCATGCTGCAGCTCATATCTGCCACGATCACATCAAATAATCCACTCTTCTGAAATACTTCCAGAAGTTCCTTCAGATCCTCCGCGGAAAGTTCATACACATCATTAGGACTGTCAAAATGATTCAGGTAGAACAGATTATTCTGTCCGGTCTGGAGCAGGCTCTGGATCTTCATGGTAAAGTTCATATTTTCCCCGAGGCATGCTGCAATCTCAGAAACACCCCGCACATCCGTCCCGGGAAGATAACACTCCTCCGAACCAATATCCTCCAGTCCCAGATAGAGACACCGTAAGCCCTGCACCGCATATTTTGTGGCAGCACAAAGCGCTGTCGTTGTCTTACCCGCACCACCGACAGGAGAATATACCGCTATCACAGAAGTCTTCTTTTGTCCGGCCACCACTCCGGTGTCACCGCACACCTCTGCATATACCTCAAGTATCTGTTGATATATTTTACTGATCCGCTGATATTTACGAATCTTTTTTGTCTTTTGATATTGTGCCGCAACCCCCTGTGTTTCATCCAACAGAAGAATCGGCAGAAATCTTTTTCCGCCGTCTGCATGCCCGTCATACACACTGGCATCAAACAGAAGCACATCAAATTTTTGCGACATTAAAGCCTGTTCCAGGGTATTTTCATCTGTGAACACAGAGAGATTCAAATCTTCATATTCTTCCAGTACGCTAAGTATCCGGCTGACATACTCTTCGTTGCTATCTGCAATGGCTATCTTTAGTATCATATGCCCTCTCCTCACCACAAAAATAGTATATTTTTTATTAAAACTTTTTTATATCATAAACCCGTTTTTTGTGTTTGTCAATTCTATAGAATATATTAGCATATTCTGTAGAGTATATTTTTTATAACAATTATTTGCTACACTAAAAAGAAAGAAGCCTGTGAATAAAACGAAAAACGACAATTCACCTGTAAACATAACCAGAATGGTAGATAAGGCGTGTGATAGTATTGGAACCAGATAAGGACTTCAATTTGCTCGTAGGGTTGCGAATCCGGGAGATACGCGAGGCCTTTCAGATGACCAGAGCAGAATTCAGTGAAAAATGTGACATTTCCGAAAGTTTTCTGGCCGCAGTGGAAAGCGGTAAAAAGAGTATTACTTCCAAAACATTATATAAAATATGTACTGCTTTGAATGTATCGGCAGATTATTTTATTCTTGGGAAATATAATGATTTTAAAACAGACAGTGCCCTTGAGTTGTTGAATTCTCTGGATGAATTCTCAAGAGAATCGGCCATGCAGATTCTGAATCAATATGTAATTGCCATCAATAATTTAAAAAATCAAAATGATAACACCAAAAAGCCTCAAGCATAACGCCTGAGGCTTTTCGGTTTCTTATGAGGGGGGGAGATAGTGAGTTCATCAACTATCTGAAATACATATTAC
>OIZA01000369.1_pt1 | contig 24827 bp, 26 predicted proteins | sample 1588381 | NCBI WGS metagenome assembly OIZA01 (sample SAMN03283277) | human gut metagenome | biome: human-associated habitat; material: feces | host: Homo sapiens | place: Peru | collected 2012 | reverse complement strand
CCGAAACGGCGTTTACCTCCTATAACCGCGCAAAAATGAAGAATGAAGCTGAGGACGGCGGCAAGCTTGCCGCGCTTGTTCTGAAGCTCAGCGAGAAATTTGAAAAATTGCTCGCAACGGTACTTATCGGAAACAACATTGTAAACATTGCTACGGCATCCGTAGCCACTGTTTTATGCGTAAAGCATTTCGGTGCTGACCTCGGACCTACAATGTCTACGATTCTAAGTACGGTCATCGTACTGCTCTTCGGTGAGATTTCTCCGAAAAGCATCGCAAAAGAATCCCCTGAAAAAGTAGTTTTATTTTCCGCACCACTTTTAAATGCACTGATTCTTATCCTTACCCCATTCAATTTTCTGTTCGGGCAATGGAAAAAACTGCTCTCAAAGATCATCAAACCAGATGCCAGCACCGGCATTACAGAAGATGAACTTTTAAATATCATTGAGGAAGCAGAGCAGGAAGGCGGCATCAACAAACAGGAAGGAAGCCTGATGAAAAGCGCCATTGAATTCAATGATCAGGAAGCCATTGATATCTGCACTCCGCGCGTCAATATCGTCGGTGTCACCTGTGCCATGTCAAAAGAAGAGATCCTGCAGAAATTCAGCGAATCCGGATATTCCAGATTTCCTGTTTTTTCCGAGGATATGGAACATATTATCGGTATTCTCTATCAGAAAGATTTTTATAAAGCCAAAAACGATACCGCAGAAAAGACGGTTGCTGATCTGATGCGCCCGCCGGTTTTTATCACCAAAAGCATGCACATCGGCATTCTTTTAAAACGACTTCAGGCAGAGCATTCGCATATCGCTATCATTATTGACGAGTACGGCTGCATTGCCGGGCTGGTCACAATGGAAGACATCCTGGAAGAGTTAGTCGGTGAGATCTGGGATGAACATGATACAGTCATACATGAAATCGAACAGATCACACCAACTGAATATTATATCTTAGGCAGTACAAACATGGATAAGGTCTGTGAAATCCTGAATATGGACGACGCGGAAGCAGATGAAGTCGACAGCCAGACCGCAAGCGGCTGGGTCATGGAAACTTTAAACAAGATTCCGCGCGAGGGAGATCAGTTCCGTTACAAGAACTTTAAAGTCACTGTTTCCAAAATGACAAATATGCGTATCGATGGGATCACCGTTCAGGCAACTACATAAAACAACCGATACCATGCAAAATAAGAAGCTGCCGCTTCACGATTTTCCCATCGCAAATGCGGCAGCTTCTTCTGTCTTTTTTTCTGGAATTTCTTCCGGTGGCCTGGAACCAAACGTATAATCATAGATCGGATCCAGCGCCCCATGTCCCAGTATAAACGCTCCATATTCTCCGATCAGGCGCAGTGCCATTTTTTTTGCCCGCTCATAAAGCCTGGAAAGCTTATCATCGCTGTCCTCGCAGTCCGGATTCGGCCTGTAATTTACAAGCAGTCCGTGCATCTCCTTATAATTGCCCGATGCCCTAAGCAACAGATAGATCATTTCCCGTTTCAGCCTCGACGGTGCCACAAGAAGATTATTATAGGTAATCATTCCCTCAAGCGCTTTTTTTACCTGCTCTCCGGTCACTCCATCAAAAAAAGCCTGTATGACTTTTGCATTTCGCTCGGATGGAACAATGTGTCCGGTCAGCTTATGCCGGATCGGGTTCAGTCCATCCCGTACCATCAGCATCCGGTCAAATTCCACCTCTATCTCTGCATGCGTAACTCCGCTCGCTTCAATCTTTTCGTCAATATAGCCATGACAGGTCACGTCCAGCGCAAAATGACAGATGAAACCATATACATAAGACAGATATGCTTTTTCCCCGCCATACTGTCTTATAATTTCCGCTGCCTTTTCAAAAAATTCCCTTCCCGGTCTGTCATGCATTCCGTAACCGATCTGATTTACCGGATCTGTCGTCAATGCATGGTAATAGAACAGAATATCCGGTCCGTGAAGTCCGATCAGATAAAGCTCCGGATAAGACTCGACCGCCAGCTTCGGATTTCCCGCAAGCGCCCGGCGCACCTCCTGTCCCATACGGTAATGTGCATATGTAGATGGCATATCATCGTCTCCTTTCCTGCTTTTTATTGTAAGACGTGATATGCGGCGCCGCTATCATACAAATGTAAAACCTGGATGTTTTTTATGTAAAATTTGTTACAACAAGTGCTGCTCCGGACAAAAACAACATTAAAATAACCAGCTTCTTTACGCTCTTTTCATTTAAGAAGCTGCCGCTCTTCATCCCCGCAAACATTCCAACGAACATCACCGGGAGCAGAATCACTGCCTGCCTGACCGTCGCCGCAGTAATGATCCCGAGAGAGGCATAGAGAACAATGCGAAATGTATTTTCCAGAAAAAACACCATGCAGATGTTTGCCTTAAATGCACGGTTTGAATCCGTTACCCGGCTCATATAAGCTGCAAGCAAAGCCCCAATCCCGTACAGCCCGCAAAGCACACCGGAAATAATACCAATCGCTCCGAGAAGTATTCCGGATTCCTTTGTCTTTTTTCTTCCATTTTCCCGGAAAAACATCTCCAGCGCAAGTGCAATGATAACAAACCCGAATGCGATCTTTACCGCGTGCACGTCCGTATTTTTCAAAAGCAATATGCCCGGTATATCACCAATCAGTACGATCACGGTAAGCGGCAGCCAGATTTTCGTTACGAGCGCCTCTTTTTCTTTTCGTATCATCATCAGATTGGTCGGATATCCCAGTATCAGTTCCACCGGTGAAATAGTTACATTATCCAGCCCAAAACTCAAGATCGTGGTAAATACCAGTGTGTTTGCGAACCCGCAGAGTCCCTTGACAAAATATGCGCACAGTGCTGCGCAGACCATCCATCCCATTCATTATGTCCTTTATCCTGTTTTATAATTTTTATCTGACAGTCCCTGCATTCTTATACATTGCGCGTCTGATCAATCTTTTTGAGCAGTCCCTGCATTTTGCCCTTCACACTGTCTAACCGCAGACGGTTGTCTTCTTCTGCATCCATCGTCTCACTCGCATGTGCACTGACTTCCTCCGAAACCGCAGATATCGTCTGGATTGAATCCACGATCACACTGTTTGCATCCTTTAATTCCAAAATTTCCTGCGCCAGTTCTTTTATATGTTCCTGAATTGCAAATGTATTTTTCTGGATCGCCGCAAAACTGTCCGCCGCATTTGCCGCTCCCTGCTTTTCCTCATTGATCCCTTCGATCATCTGACGGATCACGCCTACCACTTCACTGATCGCGGATGAAACATTCTGGATCAGTTCCGTAATGTGCACCGTTGCGTCTTTCGTCTGCGTCGCCATTCCTGAAATTTCTGTTGCCACAACTGCAAATCCTTTTCCTGCATCTCCTGCTCTTGCTGCCTCGATACTTGCATTCAGTGCCAGCAAACTGGTCTGTGACGTAATTCCGCTGATCAGTTCCACGATAGAATGCATTTCTTCCATATACTTATCCAGCGTACCGAGCTTTTCCGCAACATCCGCGCCATTCTGAACAGAAGTGTCCACCATTTTTACCAGCGCTGCAACATCCTTATTTCCACCCTCCAGTGTCTGAAGCGTCTGTTCCATGTTCTCTGTGATCAGATTGGAAGCACCGTTTACCTGCTCTACCTTTGCCTGGATCGCCTCTGTCTGCGACAACTGCTTTTGCACGGCATTTGCAGTGTCATCTGCTCCCGCAGATACCTGATCCATCGCATCTTTCGTCTTTCCAAACGAAGTATTGAGCGAATCAAGATCGACATGCAGATCCTCGATGCCTGCTTCCAGTTCCGCCGAGAGCGTTGATATATCTGACAGCAGACGCTCCGTCTCTTTCCGCGTCTCATCAATACGCTGCATCTTGTCGCGGTTATTCCGCTCCAGTACCTGTGCCGAGAGGAATGAATAAATACCCACGAGGATCATGATCGCGACCTGAATGACCGCAGAATCCTGCCCCGCATAACCAAACTTCCCGGTTTTTGCACCGATCACTGCCACAAGCAGACTTTCGATTACAGTTCCTGTGTTGATCAGCAGGGAATATCTTGTATCGTTATAAATAGAAATGACAAGAATCATTGGAATTACAAAAACAAACACAAGATTGTTTGTTGAGGTAAACAGCGCCACGGAATAGAACACCGCAAATCCGATTGCCAAAAAATGCTTGATCGCCGGTGTTTCCGGATCTTTTTTCCAGAAAACATATTCTGCAATTACCGGTCCGAACCCGAGTACCGCCATAAGCAGTACATATATTGCGCTTTGTAGCCCAGCATATGCCTGTAAGATACAAAACATTATCATAACTGCCGCATCTGTCACGTGGGCAAGCATTCCCACCTGATTGTTTCTCGCTGTCTCAGTGTTTATCTTTTGCTCCATTTTCATTCCTCCTGCCTTTATAAAATCTGTATATTTATTCATACATGTTTATTCTAGCATAGGAATTTTAAATAATCACTATATTTTTTCTGTTATTGTCCGAATAATTTCAATAATTTTTCTCCAAATCCGGTCTGTTCCTCCTTTTCTTCAACAACCGGTTCTTTTTCTGCCTTTTTGATCTCTGACGTTTTTATGACAAACTGAACGGATGTGGTATTGGTATTTTTATTGGAAACAAAGGAAACTACTTCCATGTCATCTCCACCGATGGAATCCAGAATGCTGTCGATTTTTTCCTGCACCTGTTCATCCATATTGCCTGTCTTATCTTCAAATTCCTGTGTTCCGTCGCTTAATTCCATACTTCCATCACACAGTTCTACAATTCCGTCATAAAGTTCTGATGTGCCGGATTTCAGTTCTCCTGTTCCTGCCAGTAAGTCTTTACTGCCGGATGCAAGTGTAGACACTCCGTTCACAAGCTGCTCATATCCGGCCACAACTGTTCCGACTCCGCCTGTATATGCTGTTATTCCGCTGTCAATCTGCCCATACTGTTCCACCAGTGTATTGACTCCTTCGGAAAGAGAAGTCAGATACGTATTTACCCCGCCAATTGCAGCATTATTTCCATTTAAAAGTGTAATGACCTGATTCAGTTCCTCGATCTGCGCCCCCATGGCTGCTGCCTGTGCCTGAAGCTCTGCACTGTCTGCATAATCTGCCATTGCCTGAAGCTGGCTGATCTGCCCCTGTAATGTCTGGATCTGCGTACCAAGCACCGTAACCGCATCTGTATTCTGCTGCATCAGTGCATCCACATCCAGTGTACCATTACTTGCGTCATTCACTGCTGCTTTGTACTGTGCATATCCCAGATTTGCCTGCAATTGTGTTGCTCCTGTATACAGATCACTGATTCCCTGTCTGATCGCACCGGAGGTCTCTGTCAGCGTCGCTGATTTACTGTTTAACTCGTTTAATCCCTGCTGCATATTGGAAACACCCGTCTGCAGACTCGCCATTCCGTTATCAAGATCTGACACACCTGAATACAGTGTATCCATTCCGTCAACCAGGCTTCCGCCTCCCGTTTCCAGACCCTTTGCTCCTTCTGCAAGACTTCCTGCTCCCTGATTCAGTGTTTCTGTTGCATCCATGACTTCCCGTACTTTGTCCATCAGTTCTTCATCATCAATATCCACATTCAGACTGAGCTGCACGCCATTCACTGCCACCGCATCCATTTCAAAATCCGTAACATCCGCGCTGATCTCAGCATCCAGTCCCTTACCCGGAAGAACCGTATAACTGATCTGCTTGTCTGCTCCCACATTGGCAAGTGTTGCACCTTCCGCCTTGATATTGCTGCAGTGCTCCGTATCCAGTGTAAAGGAGGCCTGCAATGCATAGTCATCATAAAAGCTTCCGCTGCATGCTTCATTTTTTTCTACCTGGACATGGATTGTGAGCGCACCTGATTTTCCCGCAAGTTCTTCCGGTGCTGTCTTCTTTCCATCCAGTTCATAAGTGATCGCTATTTTCCACGGTATCTGCGTATCCGGTGACATTGTTCCCTGATAATATGCCTGATTCGCACCGGTGGAAAAAACAACTTTATCTCCATCCTGCGTAATGGCATCCGTTGTATTCAGCATTTTTACCGACGTATAATCTCCGTAATCCGTAACGTCACCGCTTCCAAAGATGTTTACCACGTTTACCTCATTTACATTTCCAGAGGCATCTGTATTCACATAGACAACTTCCTCTTTTGCCTTATCATTTACTTCCGCTGCATTTACCGGAATGATGCTTCCTGCCGTAAACTAGCCTGCCATAAGCAAAGCTGCGATTCTCTTACTCCTGTTTTTCATGATTTCTAACTCCTTTCTTTCTGATAAACACTCCGTCAAACAGATACAGCAGTCCGGGGAGTGCAAAAAATACAATCATCAGCGACAACAGTGTTCCCTTTCCGGGGAAAAAGCCAAGCTGTGACAGAAGTCCATGTGTTGAGATCACTCCAAGTAAAAAACCAACCATGGTCATTATACTTCCTGATGTCAGTATGGATACTGTCGTAGAGGAAACGGTTGCGATCACAGCCTCTTTCTTTCCCATACTTTGCCTGGATTCCTTATATCTTTCCGTAAACAGGATTGCATAATCCACGGTTGCCCCAAGCTGTATCGAGCTTATGATCAGATATGCAATGTAGAAAATTGATGAACCGGAAAAATACGGGATCGCAAAATTAAGCCAGACTGCCGTCTCTATGCTGAGTACCAGGATAACCGGCAGCACGAGCGATCTCATCGTGAGCTGCAGCACAAAAAATACCGCTCCAATCGCCACGAGATTTACTTTTGCCATATCCGATGTGATCGTATCCATCAGGTCACACGTCGAGACGCCCTCGCCTGCGAGATACCATTCCCCCGGATAATACTTCTCCGCACATGCACGGATATTTTTTACCAGCGTAAATGTCGCGTCTCCCTCGGACTCTGCCCTAACACTGATCACCATTCTTGCATAACGATCCGACATCAGTTTCTTTAAGGTAGCTGCGTCCAGATAACTCTCCGGAACTTCCTCTCCAACGGTATCCACATAGGAGATGATACCGCTCACCTCATCCATATCATGCAGTTCATCTGATAATTCTTTCTGTGTGGCCAGATCACTTTTCGGGACCATAAGCACATAAGTATCACTTTTTCCAAAAGCCTCCTCAATTGTCTGCGTATCTCTGCCAAGCTGCGTCTTCGGTCCGAAAATATGCGATGCCCCATAATAAAAGCTGTTCGCATTGGATGCCAGATACGCAGGCGCGATCACAACTGCAAACACGATCACCGCCGGCATAAACGTAAAAACCGTAACGAGACTGATCGCAATTCCTTTCGCAAGTGCCCGTCCGAGATCCGGTCCGATCTCAAACTGCATCAGACACAGCGCCAAAAGCCAATCACTGTTGTAAGCCCGCTGGAAAGAATGGATGAAGTCGACATACACAATGCCTCTACCATCGCATCCTTTGCATTTTCATGATGTTCTCTGCATTCTGTGAAACGATGCAGCAAAAATACCGAATAATCCAATGACACTGCAAGCTGCAGAATATTGCCGGCCGCATTCGTGACAAATGATATCTCCCCGAACAGCAGATTTGACCCTGCATTGATCACAATCGCAACCCCAAGACCAAGCAGCACGATAAATGGTTCCAGCCAGGATGTTGTGGTGATCAGAAGCACAATGATAACAAAAATAACCGCAAACACTGCAATTTTACTGATCTCATGCACCGTACTCTGCGTTGCAGTCGCCGTTGAAACTGCACTGCCTGTCATCTGATTTTCTTCTCCGATCAGCGCGCGGATCGCATTCACAGCCTCTATTCTTTTATCCTCATCGATTGTAACTGAATACAATGCGTTTCCGTCTTTGTAATAAGTTTCCACCGTGTCCGGGTCCTGCATTTCAAGCGGCACTGTGACTGACACCGCATCATCCAGCCATGTTACCCCGGAAACTCCGTCAATTGCCTCTATTTTTGCTTTATACTGTAATGCCTCCGGCACCGAAACATTTCCGATCATAACTCTTGCATTTGGAATTCCACCCTCAAATTCTTCATTCATGGTATCCAGCGCAACGGTTGACGGTGCATCCGCCGGCAGATAGTCATTCATATCATAATTAATTGCAACAAACTGTTTTCCCATTGCACACAGAATAAACAGCACACAATATATCACCAGGATCAGTTTGGGATGATCCACGATTTTCTGATAAAATTTCTCCAGTTTCATAAAATTCTCCTTCCGTTTTTTTTCATGGCTTTTCCGGCTTCCTTTTCCCCTCTGACGTTTCTTCCAAAATACGTTTTCCTCTCAGCATATAAACACCAAATACGCCGGTAAGCGTGATTTCCAGTTCTGCTTCTGTCAGTATTCCGCTGCCATGATACCGCATCCTCCGGTAAACGGAATGCAGCCAGCCATCCACTTCCATTTTTCCATCGTCTGCAAGCATCCCTTCAAATTCCTCCAGATTTCCAAGAACACTGATCTTTCCTTTGATCTTTTCTCTGTCATTTTCCTTTTGGTTTTTGCAGATATTAACATACAGCATGCCTTCCCGTTTTCCAATCGGAACTTCCAGTTCTATCTCATAGATACGTCTTTCTTCCATTTTTCACCCCCGTTTTTCATCCATGATTTTACTGTCTCTCTGCGCACAATAACATGGTCAAATTGCCCCCGTTTGTGTAATATGGGACAAATCTCTTAATTTGATAGTTAAATATCCTCAAATTATTCTTGCGGTTTTACCGGACAACTGTATAATAAATATTGGAATTCATTTATCCGGATATGAGCGGAAGGTTTTTAGAAATGACAAACGAAGAAGTTTCTTTTCAGACAAAAAAAGCGCTTTCCGACGCATTAAAAAAATTAATGAGCCAAAAAGCGTTTTCCAAGATCACTGTGAGTGAGATCATCCGTATGTGCAATGTAAACCGCAAAACGTTTTATTATCATTTTGAGGATATCCAGGCGCTTTTAAAATGGATGTTTGAGCAGGAGGCCATTGAAATTGTAAAACAATACGATCTCATGATGGATTACACCGAAGTGATTTCCTTTGTTTTTGATTATGCCGCCAACAATGCTTATATTGTCAACTGTGCTTACGATTCCCTGGGCAGAGATGTATTAAAACGCTTTTTCTGTCAGGACTTCCGCGGAATCACCGAAACGATGGTAAGACATGCCGAGGAGCGTTTAAGCATACAGATCTCAGACGACTTTCGCTCATTCTTATGCCATTTATATACCGAAGGCATCGCCGGAATGCTGATCGATCTGTTCCAGCATCCATCTGAATTCGATCAGATAAAAATGACAAACTACTTTTCTCTGATCATCAATCACGCACTGCCATCCGTGCTTACCGCATATGTTGAAGAGCAAAATAATCTTAAATGAAGTACAGCTGAGCGCTTGCGGGGGTATTTGTAGTACCATTCATCATAATCTAAACGCATCAAATACAAAAACAGCCTTTACAAGACACTCATAAAAAGAGTAATAACAATAAAGCTAAACAATGTTGTTAACATAATTCCCTGTGATAAAATCCTGGTATCCGCTCCTATCTTCTCCGCCTGGATTAACGGCAAATTTGCCGCAGGCATTGCCGCCATGAAACAGAAGGAACGTACAATTTTATCCGAAAAACCAAAAAATCGAAGTACCAATACCAGCATGCACGGTATTGCTAACATCCGAAAGAACATATAAACCCAGATGCTCTTTTCCCGGAAGCAGTCCCTTAGTGAATATTTTGCAAGCGATGCCCCAAGCAATGCCATTGATAAAAAGATGGTTGCATTTCCGACATAGGTAATACTACTGCTGATCACAGTTGGAAGCGATATTTTAAACCATACGAAAACGAGTGTCAGAAGCGCCATAACAGTACCCGGTGTAATTATCCTGCGCAACTCAATTTTACGCTGTTTTCCTCCAAGCACCATAACCCCATGCGTATAAAATAAAATACTATACATAATATTGCAGACGATAACATATAGCATTTCATTACCGGTTAAAACAGCTTTCCCAACTGAAATCCCTATAAATCCAACATTCGTATACACGATCATCATGTGATAAAATTTGCGTTCCTCTGCAGGAACCGGTAGCAGCCTGGGAAACAGTATTCCTGCCACACATAAAAAGGCATAAAATCCTGCACTAATTCCAATTGCAGTCAGCATCTCCTTATGCGTTGCCTGAATTTTGCCGGATACAACCACAGACATAATCAATGCAGGATTCACCACATCCATAACGATCGCTGATAATTTCGCATTGGTCATTTCATCCAGTTTTCCTGATTTATACAAATAAATTCCAATGCAGACTAAAATTGCAATGACTGCCATCTGCTGCAAAACAACAATTGTTCCCATTTCACTTCTATGCCTCCTGTTCCTCTACATAGGAACGAATACATTCAATATGCAGCTCCAATGCCTTCAGCAGCTTATCCACATCCCGCTCCCGCAATGCCTCAAGCATAATTCTGTGTTCTCTGCTCGCTCCCGCCCGCGACTGCGGGTCTCCAATAAAACGCTTGCGGTTGGATAACTGGTTTAATGTACCTGTCATGATACTGAGCACACGGTTATGTGCGCACATAGCTATCGCCAGATGGTATTTGGCATCAAGATCGATATATGTTTCTACATCTTCACAATTCTCCATCCGCTGATGCAGTTCCTCAAGAATTTCCAGATCCTTATCCGTAATGCGCTCCACAATCATCCGGCTCATAGAGCACTCCAGCAGTTCTCTTGCTTCAAGCACCTCCGTCGGCTCAACCTTGCTGACATCAACCGCCTCCCGAAATCGCTTCATAAGCATGTTCTGATCTGGAACACAGATATAGCTTCCTTTGCCATATACCGTATTAACATACCCCTTTTCATTCAGTAACTTAATTGCTTCGCGAACAACCGTACGGCTCACCTTATACTCTTCCGCAAGTTTCCGCTCTGACAGCTTTTCATTCTCCTGAAGAACACCATTATGTATTTTGTCCATCAGATCGTCTGCAATCTGCATGTAAAGTAATTTCGTCATTTATGTTTCTCCTCTTTTGTATATACATCTTTTTTATTATCAACCCTTTGCAATGACTTATTATATTATAAATGAGAGGAACCTTCCACTTCAATCGTCATATTTTACATTTGAATTGACCAGATTCGTTGGTCTTTGTGCTTTCTTTGCTGATAATCGCTGAACCAGATGCTCCAGACAACGGTAGCGTCCCTCATAAAATGATCCTTCTGAAAGGAATGCAGAATGTGGTGTCAGAATACAGTTTTCAAGTCCAAACAACTCACTTTTTTCGGTCATTTCATCTTCAATAACATCAATTGCAGCAGCCTGAATCTCACCTGTTTTTAATGCTTCTACCAGAGCTGCCTCATCGACAACAGAACCTCTTGCGGTATTGATAAAAAATGCCGTCTTTTTCATCTTCTTAAACTGCTCCTTCCCCATCATATGATAGGTCACACCCTCGATCAGCGGGCAATGCATGGATACAAAATCCGATTTCTCGCAGAGCTCATCGAGTGTTTCTGCTTTCTTGCAGCCAAATTCCTCTAAATATTCCTTTGTTTTGGTCGGTGCATAGACCAAAACCTGAAGTCCAAGGGCATGCAGTGTCGGAAGCATGCGCTTTGGAATCTCTCCGAAAAAGACCATGCCGAATACCTTGTCCTTTAAGCGATACATCTTGTAACCGAGCAGTGGGTCCCATTTGCCTGCCTGCACGGTGCGGTCAAAGAAAGTAATTTTTCTTGCAAGATCGATGGCAAAGCCAACCGCATGCAATGCAACCTCATCCGCACAAAAGCCCGGAATGTTTGTAACGCAGATGCCATGCTCGGTTGCTGCCGAAATATCAACATTGTTGTAGCCGATGCTCTGAAGCGATACGATCTTAAGCTCGGGTGACATGTCCATGACTTCCTTCGTCACTTTATCGTATTCGACAACAAGTCCTTCCGCGCCTGAGTCACGGACATATTCTCCGAAACTTTTTTTGTATTCCTTATCCTTGATTTCAAGGAGTTCGACATCATCTACGCCCCACTCCTTCAGCAGTTCATTTTCATAATCCAGGTTATCATCAATATTAAAATACAGAATTTTTTTCATATTACCTCTCCTCCTTCTATTTATCCTCTTCATAGCCAAAACGAATTTTTACCATCTCTGCAAGCGCCTGCGCGGTGCCGCTTATGCCAAATATGTCACTGTTGATCAAAACATCAAGATCTGCCGGGCTGCCCGGTACATAGCCCGCATAATGCATGTGATATGCTTTTCTGGCTTTATCCACCTTTTTAATGGCACGGCGTGCGCTTTCCACATCCATGTGCAGGATATCCACACAATTACGGTATCGCGCCTCAAATGGTGCATAGATATGGACTCTCAGACAGTTCTTTTCGTTTGCAAACACATAATCCGCACAGCGCCCTACAATGATGCAGGAGCCTTTGTCTGCAAGCTCACGGATAATTTTGGTCTGCTCATAAAAAATCTGATCCTGCTGCTCAGTGGATTCATTTCCGAGCGGATAACTCATATTGAAAAAACGATTTTGGGCGCTCTCCTCATTATCCTTGATGACAGATACCGGCAGTCCCAGATTCTGCGCAGTTTTTTCGACTATCTCACGATCATAAAAATTAATGTCTAACAGCTCCGCAAGCTTCTTTGCAATCGGTCTTCCAAGACTTCCGAACTCTCGCGAAATCGTAATAATATATTTTTTTTCCATATGCGGCCTCCTTACATTGCTTTTTTCTTTTCATCCAGACTTTCCCTCAGAATCTGATATGTCAGCTCCTCCGTAAACGGAATCGGATTCATCCACAGCAGCCGGTACCCCATTGTACCTTCCACGATCTCCGGAAACATCTGCTCGGATACTCCAAAGCCCGCAACGCTTTCCGGTACTCCGATTTCGCGGTTTAGCGCTTTTACCTTTTCGCCGGCTGCCTGCGCAGCCTCTTCCAGAGACATTTTACTCGTATCAACGCCAAGCAGTTTCGCAATCTCTGCAAATTTTTCAAGATTGCCCCGGTAGTTATATGCCATAACCTTCGGCAGAAGAATCGCATTTGTCATTCCATGCGGTGTATGCGCAATGCCTCCCATTGCCTGCGAAATTCCATGTATAGCGCCTAAACCTCCATTTGCCATCGCAATCGCTGCCATACTGCTCGCCTGTGCCATCATCATGCGGCTTTTCCGATTATCCGGCTCTTTCATGACAATCGGCAGATGCTTTCCGATCAACTCAATCGCCGCCCTTGCATATATGTCCGAAAAAACACTGGCGTTTTTGGAGGTGAAGGATTCAATTGCATGTGTCAGTGCATCCATTCCGGTTCCTGCCGTAACAGAGGCCGGCATCTCAAGCTGCATAAGCGGGTCAAGGATTGCCGCCTTTGCGTACAGATTCGGATGGGTACAGGACAGCTTGATATTACGGCTCGTATCCTCAATTACACTTGCGCAGGATACCTCCGAGCCGCTGCCTGCCGTAGTCGGTATGCACAAAAGCGGAACCGAGGGATTCTGTGGCGTACGGCTGCCTCCAAACAAATATTCTTTGATCGTTCCCTCATTGTTTTTGAGCATACAAACTGCCTTTGCCGTATCCATCGGACTTCCTCCGCCGACTGCCGTCACCAGATCCACATCACTGTTTCGAATACGCTCTGCCAGTGCATCTACCAGCTCCATCGGCGGCTCCGGAACACATTCCGCAAATACCTCATACCTGCGGTTTTTGGCGTCAAGCGCTTTCGTAATCTGCGCGAATGCCTCTGTTTTGGCGACATGCCTTCCGGTAATCAGAAGCACATGCTTGGCTCCAAAGGCATCCATCCACTTATCAAGCTTCCGGCTTTCGCCTTCTCCGGTTACAATCTTGACCGGTGCGTAAAATGTAAATTCTGTTCTCATATCCATTTAATCCTCCTTTAACCGCAAGCGGCGCTTTCTGACCGGTAATGCCGGTTCCAGATAATTTCCTGTTTTCTTTTCCACCAAACGGAACAGCTGCTCAAACAATACAAACACCGCCCAATAAACTAATGCACAGGTTATGTACGACTCCAGAAACTTCTGGCTCATCGTTGCAAAATTTCTCGACTCTCCCATCATTTCCATGATCGTTACCATACAGGAAAGTGAGGTTGCCTTCAATAGATTGACAAAGTGATTGCCGAAATTGGGGATTGCAATGACAACGCTCTGCGGAATGATCACCCTGCGCATTTTCTGCCACTCAGTAAATCCTGCTGCATCGCAGGCCTCCCACTGTCCCTTCGGTACAGTGCGCACCGCTGTTAAAATCATGTCGCACATATACGGCGTATAGGAAAGCGCTAGCGCAAACACCGCAAATGCAAATGTCGGCGGCTTACGAATATCGTAGGTATAAAATGGAATAAGCCTATCAAAGCCACCCATGATCGTATCAATTGCCGAGCTGAATGCATACAAAAATACAAGAATCGGTATTCCCTTTAAAAATGAACTGACAATCGTAAAGATAATGCGGACAACCGGAATACGGCTTGCCACGCCGAAGCTTAACAGGATACCGAGCGCTAATGCCAGCACAATGGAAAGCACGGTCAGACTCATTGTTGCCGGAATACCTCTTAAAATCTGCTGAAGCGCCTGTATATAAATATTCATAGCCCTCACACTCCCTTCTATGCCCTGGTGGTCTGTAATGCCGGATTGCCTTTATTCAGGCGTCTGGTTGCCAGATTGGATACAAAAAGAATCAAAAGGCCAAGTATCCAGAAAATTACACCAACCGTCAGATACAGCTCCATCTGTCCGACACCGTAATTATTCTTGGCAAGCTGCTGTGCCTTTGCCAGAATATCGTATACACCGATCACAGCTGCAATCGAGGTGTTTTTCATCTGCTCTAAAGACATATTGGTCAGATTCGGAAGTGCCACTGCCGCTCCCTGTGGGAAGATTACTCGAAAAAAGGTCTGCGTCTCACTCATACCAAGGCTCTGAGCCGCTTCGATCTGCTTATAATCGAGTGACAGATATGCCGAACGGAAAATCTCTGCAAAAAATGCCGAAAGATTCAGGGAATACGCTGCAAGCGCATACACCATCGGACTCCATGAACCTGTATCGATTCCATTGTTAAAGGCGATCATCGGCACAAGGATAAAAACGAGAAGCACCTGTACCATCATTGGTGTTCCGCGCATAAATGAAATGAATATGCTTGCAAGTGCTTTTACCGCTTTGTTCTTTCCGGTCTTACCCCACGCAAGCAGAAAACCAAAGATGACCGCCAGCGCAACGGACACAAAGAGCAGATACAGTGTCGTCGGCAGAGCCCGAAGAAGCACTGGCAGATAATGTATAATAATTTCCAATGATTTTGCCATATTGACCTCCAATCTGCGCCCGTTGTGCGCATTTTTTACAAACTTTTATTTGTTATACCAGTCTGCCTGATCCGCGGTATAGCCCTCGTAATCAAACAAAGAGCCGGTATCCTTTGCAACTGCAAAATAGTCGCCTCCAAGATCCTTTTCGGAAAGCTGCTGCAGGGTTCCATCCTTATACAGCTCAACGGTTGCCTCATTGACGGCCTCCCGGAACTCTGTCAGTGATTTATTGATGACACAGACGCACTGTGCGGTTGTGATCGGATCCGAGCAATAGGTCGAATCCGCAATCTCCGGGTTTGCAGAAACCAGATCATCATACATGGATTCTCCGCCGAACCAGCAGTCATATTTTCCTTTTATGACATCCTGCACACCATCCAGATACGGTATGTACTCTGAGGTCGGTTCCTGTGTATATTTTACATCCGGATTCTCCTCTGACATCTGGCTTAATACAACAGACAGGCCATCATTTGGCGGATTCGGCACAAGTGATTTGCCATCCAGCTGACTAAATTCGGTAAAGCTGTCCTCGGTTCTTGAAATCAGATTGACCGGATAATAACCCTCCGGAATACTGAGCAGGTAATTTTCCATACGGGCAGGGGTTACAAAATGTGCAGAAACACTCATCGCATAGGTTCCTGCCTGTATTGCTGCCGGTGCGGCATCCGGGCTGACCGATACATATTTGAACTCATATTTGTCAAGCTTTTCGTCTAAGGCTTTCATATATTCGTAGTCATAGCCCTGCATTTCTCCGCTTTCATCGGTATACGTATATGGTGCCATTCCATCAAGCACGGCAACGGTTACCGTATAGGTTCCGTCTCCGTTATCCTTCATTGCGGCAATGCTTCCGGAAGAACTGCTGCCGCTCTGTGTATCGGATGCAATTCCTCCACAGCCTGCAAACAAACCTGTTGCAAACACCGCTGTCATTCCCACTGCTGCTGCTTTTCTTATCACTTTTCCTGCTTTCATAATGTGTCCTCCTTTTGCCTGTTGTTACATTGTCATGTTCTATGTTATATCATCCTATCCATTGATTCGTGCCAGGAATTCCTGTGTACGAGCTGTTTTCGGATTATCAATAACCTCTTCGGGGCTTCCGTCTTCTACGACCACGCCGCCCTCCATAAAGATAACGCGTGTCGCTGCCTCCTTGGCAAATGCGATTTCATGTGTAACAATCATCATCGTAATTCCGGTCTTTGCGACCTTTCGGATACATGCAAGCACTTCTCCAACCAGCTCCGGATCAAGTGCCGAAGTCGGTTCATCAAATAAAAGCACATCCGGCTCCATCACAAGCGCCCTTGCGATACCGACACGCTGCTGCTGTCCACCGGACAGCTGTGCCGGATAGAAATCCTTCTTTTCCAGAAGTCCTACCTCTGCAAGCGCTGCCTCTGCCTTCTTTCTTGCGGCTGCCTTATCCATTTTCTTTACAATGATCAGTCCCTCCATCACATTTTCTACTGCGGTCCGGTTGCGGAACAGATTGTATTGCTGAAAGACCATTGCCGTTTTCCGGCGAAGGGTACGTATTTTCTTTTTGCTTTTTTCTCTGGAGGTTATCGTATATTGATTGACGGTAATGCTTCCTTCGTCCGCAGTTTCCAGAAAATTGATGCACCGAAGCATCGTTGTTTTACCGGAGCCGCTCGGTCCGAGAATTACTACAACCTCGCCCTTTTCAACCTCTATGTTGACCCCGTTTAAGACGTTGTTATCTCCGAAATGCTTGTATATGCCCTTGATCGATAACATTTTTTCCTTTTCGCTCATAGCCTCGTCCTCCTATCCTTTTGCGCATACAAAAAGGCGCTATCTTCGTTCTGAAGAATAGCGCCTTTGCTGACTGTCCCCATGACTGGTCTAACTGGTCTAATCAGTTTGTTTTTTGTTGACCGCATAATATCATGTTTTATTTTTGCTGTCAACAATAAAATTTTATTTTTTTGTTCATGTTACTGTTCCATCAGATGAGCCCACATTCCAGGAAGTCTTTGAATTGAGAAATCTACAAATGTTCTTGCTGCCTTAGAAAGCTTATCATAGCTTCCCATCGCAATTCCCATGTCACGGTAATAGGACGGTTCCACCGGAACAAGCTTTACATCATATGGAGTACCCGTTGCAATAAGCTTTGTCACAATACTGACACCAAGCTTATGCTCAACCATTGACATGATTGTATGATCGTCTAATACCGAATAGCTGTAATCCGGAAGCACCCCGGAGCATTCCAATGCATTATGAATATCAAAATCATTGCCGTCCGCGGAAAGGATAAACGGCATTCCTTCAAAATCCTTCATTCGAAACCGCCTGCTATCCTCCAGATAAAAATCCCCAGGTAGAATTGCAAGAAGCGGGTCTTTTCCATACGACAAAAATTCCAGCTCCTTGGCATAGGGACGACTGATAAATGCGCAGTCAATAATATTCTTGTCCATCCAGTCAAGAATACTGTCGGCACCACCCTCCCGAATATCAATCTCCAGCCTCGGATGCACCTCCTTGAATTGACGCAGGATCTCAGGCAGCAGATGAGCTGCCACACTTGAATATGCACCGATAGTCACTGTTCCGTACTCCAGTCCGTTAATTGCATAGATTGTCTGCTGCAACCGTTCCTGCTCTGCCATGATCTTACGGATCTGCGGGAGCAGGAGCTCCGCTGCCGGTGTCAATGTAATGCCGTATTTTTCACGGAAAATAACTGCAAAACCTAGCTCATTTTCTATTTTCTTTAGAATATGGCTTGCTCCCGGCTGCGTATAACCCAGACGTTTGGCCGTATTTGTAATGTTTTTTGTTTCTGCCAGATCGAGCAGAAGCACATACTGCTGAAAATCCATATCCGGTTCCTCCTGTCGTTTGCTTTTCCATTATTCTATTTCCAACTTTACGCCGTTGTCAATACAGATATTCTCAAATTTTATTTCTGACATAAAATTTTGTAAGTTTACTTATGTCTGATAATTCGTTATGATTGGAGCAACTCAAGAACAGCAAACGTGAAAAGGAGGTTTCGTCATATGCCAATGAAATTTGAAGATTACAAACAGTACCTGAGTCCTGTTTTTTACAAGCAGACGAATTTAGTCGCAAAATCCGCAAGCGGATGTTATCTGACCGATGTCAACGGTGACAAATACCTTGATTTTGTGCAGGGTATTGCGGTAAACGCCATGGGACATAATTATCCCCCAATCGTAAAGGCAATTCAGGAACAGGCCGGTCAACTGGTCAACGCTTCCTTTAACCTGGTAAATTATGAATCCACATTAACCCTTGCAAAGGAGTTAGCGCATGTCACACCAGAAGGACTGACCTCCATCTTCTTCACCAACGGTGGCGCAGAAGCAACGGACAGTGCTTTAAAGCTTGCCATGTCCTACACCGGACGAAGCGCAGTCATCGCTTTTATGGGATCATTCCACGGACGCACGGTTGGAGCCACCTCAATCACCGGCTCCAATTCAAAATACCGCAAGCATTATAATCCGCTGATGGGAAATGTTTATTTTTCCCCTTATCCGGGCAAGGATCTGTGTCCGGAAGGAATGCCCGCCGAAAAACGAGCAGATTACTGTCTGTGGGAACTTGAGCGCTTACTAAAATATATCGTATATCCGGAGGATGTTGCCTGTATCTACATGGAGCCTGTCATGGGCGAGGGCGGATATGTTGTTCCGGATAAGAAATTTGTACAGGGTGTTGCCAAAATCTGTAAGGAACATGGGATTCTTCTGATCTTCGATGAAATCCAATGCGGATACGGCAGAACCGGGAAAATGTGGGCAAGCCAGCATTTTGATGTCATCCCGGATATCATGACTGTCGGCAAAGCAATTGCCGGAGGACTTCCGATGAGTGCCGTCATCAGTACACCGGAAATCATGGATAAATGGCCAATCGGAACACATGGCACAACCTTTGGTGGAAACCCTGTTGCTGCGGCTGCCGGATGTGTTGTCTTAGATCAGTACAAGGATGGAACACTTCTTGCACATGTCAATGAAATGGGCGCTTATCTGAAGGAAAAGCTTACCTTACTAATGAAAAAATACCCTTGCATTTCAGATGTCCGCGGTGTCGGCCTGATGATTGCAATTGAGTTTTCCCATGAAGACGGTTCTCCGGCACCGGATATCTGGACCGACGTAAAGGCGCGTATGCTAAATCGGCATATGCTTACCTTAAACTGCGGCGTACATGGAAACGGCATGCGATTTGCCACTCCATTAAATGTAAAGAAGGAAGAGATTGACGAAGGACTCGCCATCTTAAGTGCATCCATTGAGGAAATGTATAAAGAAAAAGAGACTATATAAATTTTATATATGTAAAAAAAACACAAACAACAGGAGGTAATGATTATGAGAACACAGATTACATCGGAAAAATGCGGAGAATGCCATGGACCATACGCTTTAGGCGTAAAGATGGGTAATATTATTTTTACCACTCAGATTGGAACCGACGTATCCGGCGAAATGGTAGCTGGAGGTATGAAAGAGCAGACAAAAGCAACCATGGAAAATGCAAAGACCGTGCTTGAGGCTGCGGGCGGCTCTATGGCGGATGTCGGAAAAGTTACCATCTATATTAAGGACATCAACCTGATCCCGGAAATGAATGAAGTTTACAAAACCTACTTCACCGAAGGCGACTTCCCTGCCAGATGCTGTACACAGTGTGTCGATATGGTTGACGGCTGTCTCGTAGAGATGGAATTTGTAGCTGTCTTATAGAACACTTACATAAATATATGAATTATCAGCAACGAGGCTGGTCGGTCTGATCAGTCTCGTTTGTTATAAACAGAAGGAGGAGCCTTATGTGTCTTAGAGTAGAAAATCATGTCATTCTTGACTGCACCCCAGTCGGTAATCCGGTTGAAATTACCGTAGATGACAAAACAATACAGGCTTACGAGGGGGAACCAATTCTTGCCGCTATCTTAAATGCCGGCATCAAAATTAATCGTTACACGGTAAAACGCAATGAACCGCGCGGACTGTTCTGCGGTATCGGCCAGTGTACAGACTGTGCGATGATCGTAGACGGAAAACCCAATGTCCGAACCTGCATCACACCGGTCAAGGCCGGTATGGTAATCAAAACACAGCACGGATTAGCAAAGGGGGAATAGAATATGCTGACAAAAGACGTTTTAGTAATTGGCGCCGGTCCAGCCGGACTAGCTGCTTCGATTGAAGCAGGGAAGCTTGGCGCATCCGTTCTTCTGGTTGATCTGAACATGCAGCCAGGTGGGCAGCTTTTTAAACAGATTCACAAATTTTTTGGTTCAAGTGCCCACCGCTCCGGAACCCGTGGCTTTAATATTGGAAAACAGCTGCTTGCCGAAGCGAAGACCGCCAATGTAGAAATCTGGATGCAGAGTACTGTCATCGGTATTTTCCCTGGAAATAAAGTTGGAATTGAGCGTGGACTGGATAACGGTGAAAAGAATATGGTGACGCTTGAAGCCAAAAAGATTATCATCGCAACCGGAGCATCGGAAAATGCAATCCGCTTTAAGGGCTGGACAACTCCGGGCGTCATGGGCGCCGGAGCCGCCCAGACTATGATCAATGTCAACCATGTAAAACCCGGACAAAAAATTGTAATGCTCGGTACCGGAAATGTTGGTCTGATCGTTTCCTATCAGCTGATGCAGGCCGGATGTGATGTTGTATCACTCATTGAGGCCGCACCAAAAATCGGAGGCTATGCCGTTCATGCGGCAAAAATCCGCCGCGCAGGTGTACCGATTCGGCTGCGCCATACGATCATTGAAGCCAAAAAGGGTAAAGATGGATGTGTCTGTGGTTGCGTGATCGCAGAAGTAGATGAGCATTTCCAGCCAATTGCCGGTACCGAAGAGTTGATTGCATGCGATACTATTACGCTTGCCGCCGGTTTAAAGCCGACTATGGATCTTGTGAAGCTTGCAGGCTGTAAACTTACCTTTAATGGTGCATTTGGCGGCTACATTCCACTGCATAATGAACGCATGGAAACCTCCTGCAAGGGTGTCTTTGTCGCAGGCGATACAACTGGTGTCGAAGAAGCCAATACCGCATTGGAAGAAGGTAAAATTGCAGGAATCAGTGCCGCCGAAGATCTTGGTCTTCTCGATTCAAAAACAGCAGCCGAAACCCGAACCGAAATCTGGTCCCGACTACATGCACTCCGTCTTGGACCGTTTGGCGAGCGCCGCATGAAGGAAAAAGAGGTTATTATCAACGAATACAAAAATACAATTGGTTCACCGAAACCAGTTCTTTAATAAGGAGGAATGAGATATGGCATTAATTGATACAGGATATCTGGAATTTGATGAATTAAAATCTATTCAGAAGCTTCCGGATGATGAACGTTATGCAAAAGGGCCTGTAGCTGTCATTGAGTGTGTGCAGGAAATACCATGCAATCCATGTGAAGCTGCCTGCTCGTTCGGTGCAATACATATCGGAGAACCGATTACCAATCTCCCTGCCTTAGATGGTGAGAAGTGTGTCGGCTGCGGCGTCTGTGTTTCCCGCTGTCCGGGACTTGCAATTGTGATAGTAAATAAAGTATATTCTGAGACAACCGCTACGGTTTCTTTTCCATTTGAATATTGTCCCACACCTGAGGTCGGTGAAATCCGTGGCGCTATGAATCGCAAGGGTGAAGTACTCTGTAACGGAAAAATCGTAAAGGTAGTCAATCCGGCTTCTTTTGACCACACTCCGGTTGTAACTGTGGAAATTCCGAAAGAATATGCCGATGAAGTACGCACGGTTGAAAGGAGGAGCAGCCATGAGCAATAATTTCAACAATGATATGATCGTATGTCGCTGTGAAGAGGTTACAGTTGCAGAAATCAAAAAGGCAATTCAGGAGGGCGCCCGCGATATTGTCGGTGTAAAAAGAAGAACCCGCGCCGGTATGGGGCTCTGTCAGGGAAGAACCTGCGAAAAGCTCGTTTCCCAGATCATTGCAAGTGAGCTCGGCATCAGTCCGAAAGAAGCTGGTACCTCATCTGCCAGGCCTCCGGTACGTCCGGTCACCTTTGGAGAACTAGCGAAAGGAGATGTTGTATAATGAATAATACATATGATGTAGTTGTAATTGGTGCCGGAGCAATCGGTACAAGTGTTGCCTATCATCTGGCAAAGGCCGGCTACTCCACCGCAATCTTAGATCGCGGTGATATTGCAAGCGGCTCATCGAGCCACTGCGATGCTGTAGCCCTAATCTGTGATAAGCTTCCGGGCATTGACACGACAATGGGACAGGCCAGCATTGATTATTTCGGAGAAATCGCCTCCGAATTCGAATACGATTTTGAATATGAGCCAAAGGGTTGTCTCTATGTCTGTGAAACTGAACCTGAATTTGTCGCAGCTTCCGACTATTGTGCGAAGCAGAATGCCAACGGCTATAAGCTTCGTATGGTAGAAAACAAGGAATTGTGTGAAATGGAGCCACATATTGCAAAAGATCTTTTCGGCGCACTTTATACCCCTCCCAGCGGAAGCATCGCCGTAAGTCCGTATAAGCTTTGCTTTGCTTTTATCCATGAAGGCCGCAAATACGGACTGGAAAGCTATACCTATTGCGATATTTCAAAGATCAATCTCAATCCGAAGACCAATGCAGTGGAAAGCCTTGAAACCAATTACGGAACCTTCCACACCAAACGTATTGTAAACTGCGCCGGTGCCTGGGCTCCATTCGTTGGCAAACTGACCGGACTTGATATTCCGATTGAGCCAAGAAAGGGAACAAATCTTGTATCTGAGCAGACCGTACAGCTTTGCAACAACAAAATTCTCGAATATGGCTATATGATGAGCAAATTTGACAGTATCAATTTCAAGCGAAATGTCAGCAAACTTGTAGAGGATCAGAATATTGCCTTCAATTTGGAATACACCCAGTCAAACAATCTGCTTGTCGGTGGCAATCGCCTGTTCCGCGACTATGATACCCGGTCGGAAATCGAAACATTGAAAGCCATCTGCGAACGGGCCCTGCGATTTTATCCGGAGCTTGCAGATATCAAATGCATTCGAGCATACTCCGGCGTACGTCCATTCGTAATCGATCATCTTCCGATCGTATCCGATGTCGACAGCATTCCAGGATACTATATTGCTGCCGGTCATGAAGGTGATGGAATCTGCTTTTCTCCGATTACCGGACGCTTTATGGAACAGATTATCAGCAAAAAGGAAACCGATTTTGATATCAGCAAACTTGATTTTGCACGCTTTGCCAGTTAAATAAAAAAGGAGATTTTTATGGAAAATTTATATAAACCTGCACCTGCTCCGTATGGTTATATGACTCCACAAAATGACTCGGTTGTTGTACAAATGAAAAAGGGACAGAACATCGCCGGATTTCCAATCGGAATCATTTATATCGAAAATGTTTTTTACCCAATGCTTCCGGGCAATATTGTAAACGGATATACCTTCCCCTTCCCGGTCCGTCTTAAGGCAGTAGAAGGCCTCAACTGTCCTGATCTGTTTGATGCGGCCTCCGGCGTAAAAGAAAAAGTGCTGGCTGCCTGCAGGCAGCTAGAGCGCGAAGGTGTACGGGCAATTAGTGGTGCATGTGGATTCTTTGGAAACTATCAGGCAGACATGGCAGCAGCACTAGACGTACCGGTAGCACTTTCAAGCCTCGTACAGCTTCCCTGGATCGCAACTCTGCTAAAAAGAAATCAGACAATCGGTGTACTAACTGCACAAAAGGATTCCTTTACCGATGCGCTTCTGGACAGCTGCAACATTCCGGATGAGCTGAAAAAGCGCCTGGCTGTTGAAGACCTTGGACACGAAAAAGAGTTCTCCTGCATCACTGAGGGACGTGGCTGTTTCGACAATGGCATCGTAAGGCAGGAGATTGTCGGGAAAGCTCTTGAGATCCTAAAAAAAGCACCCAACACGGGTGCGATTCTCCTTGAATGCAGCGATATGCCGCCTTACGCTTACGCAGTACAGGCTGCAACCGGTCTTCCGGTTTTTGATTTTACCACACTGATCCGCTGGCTGCATTCCGCAGTCACACAGACCCCTTACTGTGGCTTTATTTAATAATTGATCATCGTAAAACACTATTCTTCAACAGCTTCTATGTGACGTTGTGCGAATTGACAATCCCACACAATATACTCTTATTTTTTATGGATTTGCCAATTCTGCACAACGTTTTTTATATTTATAAGCATTTTCAACTGATAGATTTAAGATAGTTCTATAAAAATAACAAAAATGGACTTACGGTAAAATTACCATAAGTCCATCAGTAATGAGACACGGGGGAGTCGAACCCCCGACAACTTGATTAAAAGTCAA